>Ga0302194_10000151_pt1 | contig 46882 bp, 37 predicted proteins | sample II_Bog_N1_1_FD_200227 | JGI IMG/M metagenome (GOLD analysis project Ga0302194, IMG submission 200227) | Peat permafrost microbial communities from Stordalen Mire near Abisko, Sweden - II_Bog_N1_1 | ecosystem: Environmental > Terrestrial > Soil > Wetlands > Peat | place: Sweden: Abisko...
TTCCAATTGTACCGGCGGGTCAAGGTAGTACCGCTTCGCGGTCTCCACCACGCCCATACCCTGCGCTTCCCCCTCGTCGGGGCCAAGGCCCCTTCCTCGGCGCTCCGGAAGGGCTTTGACCTCGCCGATGGAAAAACGGCGTTCAATCGGGCGAGCCGATCCCTCTACAATTCGTAGATACGCGCTCTCTCGGTTGCACGCTCCCTCCATGCGCGTTTACGAAGCCTCGATCAAATACCAGCTCGTTAGCTCCCTGCCTGCGATCCGCGTTCTAAACAGTGCGGCACTCGTGGCGGAGTATATGCGCGGCGCGTTCGACGAAAGCCCCGTCCAAGAGAGCGTATGGGTGATTGCCGTTAACCGGCGCAATAAGCCGATCGCGCGCTCGATGGTGACCCTCGGCACCTCCACATCGACACTTGTGGCCCCCTCGGATGTTTTTCGATACCTGATTCTCCAAGCGGCTACGGGATTTATATTGAGCCATAACCACCCAAGTGGCGATCCGTCCCCCAGCGCGGCGGACATTCAGCTGACGAGGGCGATGCGCGAGGCGGCGAACATGATGCAAATCACGTTCCTTGACCATGTGATCATTGGCGACGCGTCCGATGACCCCCTTCAAAGGGGTTACTACTCGTTCAGGGAGGCGGGGCTCATTTGAGCCCTCTCCCGCGTCCTGGCGGGGCCGCTGGAGGCGGCTACGGGCCTTTCCGGGGTTTCCGCGCTCCTAGACGCGGCCTCCGGCCCGCGAGCGGTGCTGCAGGCCGTCGCGCACCCGTTCGAGCGCCGGCCGGATCCGCTCCTGATAGACCTTGCGACTTAGTATCGCGACCCGCCGCATAAGCCGCTTGCGGAGCCTCTCACGGGCCGGCAACGGTGGCCGTTTGCCGACGTAATCGACCGCGGCGGATCTCGACTCGATGGTGTCCACCGCCTCCCGAATGAGCCTCGCGCGGTCCGGAGCGTGGATTTCCAGGGTGCGGCGACCGCGCGAGCTCGCCACGTACGTTGACTTTCCATCCAGCTTCTCGGCCGCGACGATCGCGTGGTCCACAGTTGCCCCCTGGCTCTTGTGCGCCGTTACCGCGTAGCCGTGCGTGAAGGTCCGGTAGGAATTCGGGAGCTCCACGAGCCGGGGTTTGCGCTCCCCAGTCACTTGGACGACCATCGTTTTCTGGGAGACCTTGCGCACGGTGACGAACATCCCGTTACTTACCCCAAGCTTCTTGTCGTTTCCCTGGAGGAGCAGCCTGTCGCCCTGCGCGACCGGGATCCGCTTTGAATCCGCCACCTGGAGCCGCCGGCCGGCTGTCTTAAGGTCAAGGCGCTTCCCGCCCACGAGCGTTAGGGTGTTGTCCTGTCCCACCTCCGCTATCTCGTACCAGATGCCCTTGGTGAGACCCCCGATTTTGGTCCCGGTGGTCACGACCTGGCCGGCCCGGTAGTTGCGGCCGAGGCGCCGCTGCGCCGAAGTGAGGTCCAGGTTATCGACGACCGAGAATTGCTCGTCGGGCCCCACGAGTTCTCCGGCCTGGCGGCGGGCATCGCGGACGTAGCCCGTCAGTTTGCTGATCTCCGCCCAGGTCGGCGCCACCAGAATGGCACTCACCCCGTTCCTGCTCTTTTCGATGAACGCCCTTGCCGCGGCCGGCAGGTACTGTCCGCGGTCCTCGTGAATCATTCCGCGGTCGTCCAGCTTCATGAGCCCGTCGCGCACCCGGCCCTGACTCATGAGCTTCATCGCCTGCCGGTACTCGGGATCCAGCTGGCGCCGGATTTCCTTGAGTTCAGGCATGAGCATGGAGGAGTGGTTTTTAAGAACCGCCAGGAAGTCGCCGGCTTCGACCGCGGACATCTGCTTTTCGTCGCCGACTAGGACAACCCGGGCGCCGGCGTTTATGGCCGTTTTCAGGAGTTCGTGCCCTGCCTTTGCCGAAAGGAGCCCCGCCTCGTCCACCACGAGAACCCGGTTTTTAAGCGACTGCTTGCCGCTTCCGACGTCCAGGAGGAGTTGCGTCACCGTCCGCGGGTTCCCAAAGCCTTCCGCCGCCAGGACACGCCGCCCCGCGTGCTGCGGCGCGGCGTATACCGGCGAATGCCCCGCCTCCCGGAGCGCCTTGTCAAAGGCCTGGAGCGCGGTTGTCTTGCCGGCGCCGGCGGGGCCGCGCAGGGCGACCACGCCGTCGCCCGAGGCAAGCAGGCGTTCGAGCGCAATCCTCTGGTCTTCCTTTAGGGAGGAGGGCAGCCGGTCGCTCCTTCCCAAGGGGTCGAATTGCCCGGCGGTCACTTCAACGAGCGCTATTGCCTCCCGTTCGCGCAGGAGGTTCTCGAGGCTCGTCACCAGGGCCTGCTCCGCCGCCCGGCCTTCCGGAGCCAAGGCGACCTGGACAATCGCTGTCGACTCACGGAGGGCCGCGCGCAGCTGCATGACGTCGGCCGTTCCAAGGTTTTCCTCGATCGCGGCCACTAGGAGGCTTTTCTCGGACACCACCGACTCGCGCTCGAAGAGATGCTCCGCAGCCCATTCGATCAGCTCCCGGTGATTGACGTCCGGGGTGGGGAGGGCCCCGCGGCCTTGCGCCGCCTCGACAAGCCCAGCCAGGCGCCGGCGGTCCGACTCTGAATATTTCGCGAGCTGTTTTGCCCGCACCTCGTCGGTTGTAATCTCCGAAAGCTTCCTGCCGCGCGTCTCCGTTGCCATCACGTGCCGCTCGCCGGCGGTCGGCTGCCGGCCCTTTTCCTCCACAAATTTGGCGATCTCCGCTTCGATCTGCAGCCGGCGTGTCGATTGCAGCCGGCGGTCCGCCTCCGTAACGCCTACGATGTTAAACCCCTGGACCTTTCCGTTTACCCGGTCCTCCTCGATCTCGTATCCAAGGCCGCGGATCCGGCGCGCAAGTTCCGCCTGATACACCCGGCCGGCCAGGTTGATCGAGCGGAACATCTCCGCGTTTTCGAGCGCGTACCATTCCTTCGTTTTCGGGTCGAAGGTCGCATTGGCACAGACCAGGTGTGTATGAAGCTGCGCGTCCAGTTCCCGACTTGCGTCGTGCGTAAACGCCGCCGCCACCAGGTTGCCGGTCATCACCGGGTCACGCACCCCTTCGTGTTCGCCACGGGGCCCTTGCCGGGCTGCCAACCGCTCGAGCTCCGCAAATCCGGCCTTCATCGCCTCGCTATGGGCCCGCCGGAGCCGTTCATCGCCAAAGGTGACCGCCAGGATCGAAACGTCCTTTGGCGCCGAGATCTGGAAGTCGAAAAACGCCCGCCGATTGGCCGACGTTCGAGCCGTGAGGGTTTCGCCGGTTCGCGGGTCCAGATTCAGCCGCAACGCCTCAAACGCCGCATCGTTTTCGCCGATCGCCTTTCCCTCCAGCCCAAGCTCGCGAGCACCTTGTCCCAGCCATTGCCCCGTAATCTCGTTGCCCTTGTCGTAGTAGTCGTTCGCCCGCAAATGCCGACCCAGGTACGTCGCCCCGTTTTTTATTGCTTTACACGTGAACACGCGGGGAAGCGTTTGCCTCGCTACGCTCGGCCTGTCGATGAATAAAGACTCAGCTGGTGAGACGCAATACGTCCAAGCGCAGAGCGCTTGAAGTTTGCGGACACCAGAAGCTCCATTTCACGGGAGCTTCGCTGGAGCTTCATGGAGCTTTCCGCTTTTCCGGTACTTTTTTTTCTTCGACTAAGCTCCAGTAAGCTCCATTGAAGCTCCCGCAAAACCCCGATGTGAGGACAAACAACCCAGGACAACGCTCCGGCGTTCCTTTTCATTCCAAACTGGCACCGTTTGAGCCGCAAATCCGGGAATGGCTGGGCGCCAACATGACCTATCCCCAGATGGCTGAATTGCTCCGAAGCGAGCACGGCCTGAAAGTCGACCCTTCCACGATCAATGCCTTTGTCCTCGTGCGATCGCGTCGCCGTAGCCGCGCTATGCTTCCAGCGGACCCGGAAACACCCGAGGCCATACCCGCACCGCCTTCGGCACCCGTCGGCCCGCAGAAGGGCCAGGAAGCGGCGTCTGGCCCGAAAGGGAAGCCCGACGCACCCGGCCACGGCCATATGCTCCCGCCCCAGCATTCCAAGCACCTTGATTCCCATGGCCAGTCGGTGGAACCACCGCCGAACCCGGACGATTTCCGTATCGAGAACCTCTAACCCGCACGACCGATGTCCCAGAAACGTACAGAATCCCTTAGCCCTGCTCCCGAGCAGGACGGCGCCGCGGCGGCCCTGAAGCTCTACGACGCCGACGACGTCAATCCGTCCTTCTCGCGGTTCTATCCCGAGAGCGAGCAGCTACGGCTGACCGCGAAGGGCCTTGAACCCCTTTTCAACTGGCTTGAGGCGCCGGGTAGCGTGGCGGTCGCCGACCTTGGGGCCCGGGCGCGCCACGCCCTTCTTGAATTCGACGGCAGCACGGGCTTTTTCGACACGGCGACCAAGTACAACACAGCCGTCATTGTATGCGTTGCCCTGACACCGTCCAATGACAGCATTGGTTTGCTAAAGAAGCTGTTTGAGCGCCTTGGATCTCGCGTCACCTGGCTTATCGCGAGGAGCTCCTTTGCCCACGGGACTTGGGAAGTGTGGGAGAACACCGCTACCCACAAGGCGCTCATGGAGGCCTCCGCCCGCGAAATCCTGGCCCCGACCCTGGATGCGGAGGCTTGGGCTGCGATCGACAAGCATTCCTTGACTGCCGTTGCCGCCGCGGACGACAAGCGCCTCCCCCTTGCGCTCCGCTCCCACGTCTTTAGGTGGCGCCAGAAATACGCGGCGGAATTCGGCCGCGAGATCGCCCCGCTTATTAGGACGGACGGCAAGACGCTCTTTGTCGTCACAGGCGATAAGGGCGGGGTGGGGAAGTCCTCCCTCGCACGTGCCTTGACGGACTGGTTTCTCACGGCGACGCCCAGTCGGGCCGTGTGACGCCCTTTAACCGTCATGCCCGACACCCTCTCTGAACTCCCCGTTCTCGCCTCCCGGCCGTCCCGAGGCCCGCAGGCAGCTACTCCATCCCCACCGATGACACCACGTCTTGCCCACCTCGTAAGCCAAGCCACGGATCCGGACGGGTATCTGGACCGGGCTCAACTCTATGAATCGCTCTCGATTGATCCGACCGATCCGGTAGCGATCATCATCGAGGCGTTCCTCGCCACGGAGAATTCCCGCCAGCTCCTAAAGGAGAGCATCGTCGAGGAACACGAGGCGGCTGAGGGGGCGCTCCGCCGGATCGCGGAGGACATCGCCGACATTGCCGACGTCCATAACAAGCAGCTTGCCGCGGCCGTCGACGAGTTGAAGGCCGGGCGCGAGGCAACCGACAAGGTCATCCGGGCCCACCTGACAACCGTTGGCGAGCAGTCGGACAAGCTGCACGCGAGCGCCGGAAAGCTTCAAACAGCCTCCGACTACCTGCGGACGCAATCGCGTGGCATCTTCTTTTTGCTGGGTTTGCTTGTCGGGGCAGGGCTTGCGCTTGCGGTGGTTTTCACTTTCTTGGGAAAGGTATCTCTTAAGTGATCCCTTCTCTCTCAGTGAAATGGCGCGTTTCTTTCGCAACGATGAGTACTGCACGTCCTCGCACGACGTACCGATTTTCAAGCTCGCGAAAGAGGCGCTAAGGGCGTGCGATTTTCCGCTTGAGGAGAGTCAGGCCGTCGTCCGGCAGTTTTTCGACCCCAAGCGGTTCGAGCACCTCCAAGATAGCTCCCGGCCGATCGCCTACCTGGTAGCCCCGAGCACATCGGGGACCAACATCCTCCCGCGGATCGTCGCGGAGGAGCTTAGCGCCTACTACCCGGGTGAGATCGTCCAAGGCTGGGCCACCCCTGAAAGCAGAACGAGGAACGCGCTCAAGAGCTCCATTCGCAAATTGCGAGAGCCGGCCCAATTTAACGTCATCCCCGAGGTCGTGGACCGGCTCCCGGCAAATGCCCGCCTGGTTCTTGTTGACGACGAGGTAACGACCGGAGGGAGCGCCCGCGCGCTCCGCCATGGCCTTTCCTTGCACAATCGCAGCGTCGATGATGTCCTCTCCCTTGGGCAAAGCGAACTGCGCAAGGTAAATGCCCGCGACATAGACCGCGTTGTCGAAAAACTCCAAGATCCAAGCTTACGACCCGCCGTTGTCGGCGTCCTCGGGGGTCAGCTCAAACACGCCGCCAACTACATCGAACGCGTTCTAAATGATAACACCCGCCTGGAAATATCAGCATACTTTGTCGCTGAATACGCTCGATTGCGCGAACTTGGACTCGCTTACGACGAGCCAGCGCGAGGAGCTGCAATCGGCCCTCGAGGCCCTGAAACGGCACAACGACAAGATCGAGCCGGCGCCGCAATTCCCGCCGGACTTCCGGGCGAAAGTGGCAGCGTACGCGGAGGCGATTATCGCGCAGAAGGTCGCAGCATTCAGGCTTTCGCGGTCGTCGAAGAATTGACCAAGCTCCGTGAACAGTGGTCAGCGGCCGGGCACATCGAGCGCCCCGGCATCGTTCGTAAGGGCCTGGGCATCGTGGACGAGCTCGGCGGGCCCGGGAGGACGGGGATCCCCTTGCGCAGCGCAGCCCGGGATTTTATGGAAGGGAAGGGGAGCGTCGATCTTCTGACACGACGGGCGGCCGAACACGTCGCCGCGCACTCAACGGGTCAAATACTCGGCAAGGGCCGCAGAACCGGGATTGATCGTTAACGAGTATTTGGGGACAGCTCCAACCTTCCTCAGATAGTATGGCGAGCCTAGCTTCTTCGCTTTCAGTAATCGGTCACTCTCGCGTCGTGCTCCCACAAACATTAAGGCGCTGTATTTGAGATGATTAAGCCAAAAGGTGTAACCCCTTATCGGGATCACGCCCGTACATTTTATCAAATTCGTCCCGATTTAACGACAAACAGAGAGCGAGTTCATCAGGTGTATATTCAAGTTCAGTAAAATGCAGAGCGATGAGCTCGCACAAGAGCGATGGCTTCTCGATTGGGATTTGGTCTTCGTGCGGCTCTTGTCTTTTGTATCCATAGCGACTCATTTGTGCCCACAGGTACGCTGCGCTTTTATCGGTTATTACCCCGAGTGTTTCTGCTCTCTTCAAGAGAGCAGCCATTGAAACGTGCCACCGCAGTTTTAGGCGTGCCAATTGATCTATCGTAACAGGATAGAACGAAGCGCGGATATCGCTATCAGGCATCAAAAACTCCCCAGCAAATGCATTTGCATCCTCCTCCATATTTGGAGTGGGGATTTGATGCATGATTATGTGACCCAATTCATGCGCCAAAGTGAACCTTATCCTATCTTGAGGAAAATCTTTGTTGAGAAAGATTATAGGCGTTCCTTCATTGGAAAAAACGCTCAGTCCATCTAACTTATTGGTCCCAAAATCGAACAACACCACAACGCATCCAGCGTCTTCAACGATCTTAATCAGATTTTTGATTGGCCCTCTAGGAACGTTCCAAAAGCTGCGAACTTGTCGCGCGATTCCTTCAGGGCCACCCTCTACCTCGTCAGGGTCAAGATGGGGAAGGTTCTTTGTCTCAAATTCAGCGACCCGCACTAAACGCTCTATGTGCATCCGTTGGATATTCATCCTTGCATCGCAAGCGTTGAGAATACCAACAGGAAGGGTACTTTTTTTCCGATAGAACGAAGCACAGGCGGAACGGGATGCGCCGCTCTGGAAAAAGAAATGCCGTGGATACCCTAACCCATCGGAGATCCGTGCTATCAGGTCTTCGGGGGGCGAAGGGGACAGCCCGTCTTCAAGTTTCGATATACGGCTTTGCGTAACGCCAACCTTTTCCGCGAGTTCAGTCTGTCCGAGGCCGCGTGAATGGCGACCCAGTATCAGCATATCTGGATTAAATGCCCGCGATAGCGTCTCCACTTTGCTTCCGGCGTGGAGATTTCGCGCGGACTCGTCTTGTGGTGGATATTTGGGGCTGTGGCTCATTGGGAATAGTAGCAGGAAATATTTCAGGTTGCTCGCTAGCGTCGGTAAGGCTGATGAACCAATTGAGACGTTTACCAACTGAATAGGTAAGAAACACGCCATCTATGTCGGTCCAATCGCGGCGCGGAACATATCCCAAGGAGAGCTTGGGAAGTCTTGAGGGAATGCCAGGCAGTTCATGCACCGCCATTTGGCCGTCGAAGTTAAAGGACAACTGGGTTCGGATATTCGATGTCCTCAATTTCCGTGTCAGTTTCTTAAATTGGAGAACCAATTCTCCCTTAACATCGAATAGATTTCGAATCTTTGTCGGGATCTGGTGAAAGTCTTTGATTCCTAGAAGTCGCTCGCGAGCATAGTGGGCGATGTGGTCATGGATCAGACATGCTCGCGACCTCGCATGATGCTTGTGACTAACATGGGCGTATTCCTTTGTGTAATCTTTAAAACCGTCGATTACGATTGCCCGCAGTTTATCAAAGTAGGGTGATAACAGATCGGTTGCCTTTGATTCCGTCATTGGAAACTCAGGTTCGCACAGCACGATTTATCAGTCAAGATATTCTAGAAATTATTCCTAAAAATATTCCATAGTGACTTATATTGCTATAGAACATGATGTTACGGTTTGTTGCTTCTAGGTTTTACTCAGCGCCTTAGCCCTAACCCTCCCGTCCTTACTTCACCTAATTTGCCTAGAGCGGCGGCATTTTCGGATAGAATAGAACCAGTTCACCCAGTCTGCCGCTGGCCAGTGCCGTGGAAAGTGATTGTGCCTGCCCTGGTGGTTATGTCGTTCGAAGAGACACGTAAGGGAGTGAAATTGATCAACCCGTAGCGCGCGATTCTCTTCTTTACATTTATCCGAATTTGCCGATTCTGAACCCAGCTACAACCACCATGTGTGGGACAGTAATTTAGGGCGCATTCGAAAGGATGCGCCCCGTTTTTTTGGCCTCTTCGTAGCGCCGATGCCAAACGGTAACATCAAGGTCGGTTGGATAGCCGGTTTTCAGCAAATAGTGGCCGTCGGCAAGTTCCTTCACGATGATCACGTGGCGTTGACCGGTATGCCAGATATTCCAGTGAACACTCGACTCACGGTACTCCCACCAGATTTTCGAGCCTGTCCATCCTGCAACTATCGGGCGGACCCAGGGGATCCGTCTTAGCCTTCTCGTCTCTGGAAGTGTTCGAATGTTTTCGGGAAAGCCCGAAGTGACGATGTGCCAGTAAGTGTGCTCTCTTGTTGGATTCGCGATGTGAGGCCTACGCGAGACTATCACGTCTCCCGACTGAAATTGAACTAGCGAGCAACTTGGACCGAAGTCGGATTGATACGCTGAATGGGCTCGATTCTCCAGAGTAGTCTCTGGCTCCAATGGGAGCGCAGACGGGAAAGGCACGCTCATGCGCCGGGACTCCTCTCGCTGGAATGTTCGATCACAATCTTGGGCAGCAGGTCGGGCGATGGCCTTGCGATTAGGGCACTGACGCGGTTAGCGAGTGCCTGCTTAGCGGGGCTGGGCTGGTGGCCGGGGTTGTGCGACGGAGTGGAGTGAATCCATGCTAGTGCGCCGAGGAGAATGTCCACGAGTTGGTCGAGGAGTACGTCATGACTTTCGATCTGTTGCACGCGCTCCGCCACGCCGCTGCGCGTCCAGTCATAGTGGGCGTCGGAGAGACGATCTTCGAGTTCGCGGATGCGCGGTCCGCCGCGGGTGTCTTTAACATCAACGTAGATAGCGTGATGGGCGGGCGGCACGAGCGTCTCGCGCAAGAGATCAAAATAGCGGTCGTAATACCACTTTTCATGGCGGTGGAGATAGTCCACTGCGGCGGAGGCGCCCGTTTCGAGGTGGGTGTTGTACGCTTCCCAGGCAGGTGATTCTGGGTCGTCGACTCCTTTTGGGGGACGGGGCAGTTTCGGCGGAGGTGGGCTCTTCGGTGCAATGAGTGCGCGGAAGCGAAGGTCGGACTCGGTGGCAAAGAAATCTAGAGCGGCTTCGTAGAAACGGAGGCCGGCGGGCGATACCTTGGTCCACTTGAGTTCGATGAGGCCACCTTCTTTGTTCATTGGCAGGCCGACGTCGGTGAGGCGCTCGCGGAGCGCGATGGTGAGCGGGCGCACGCGGTCGCGGGGGATAAGGAGCGCGCCGAGGAGCAGGTGTGGGGCGCGATCGTGCGCAAGGTGGAGGGTCTCGTCGCAATAGACGTTCCAACGGTCGGCGGCAGGGAGTTTACCGAGCCCACGGAGTTTGCGACGTTGTGCGGCGACAGGTTTAGGATAGCGCCGCGCGTACCAGGTTTCCACTTCTGCGATGTCGGCCCGGTTCAGGCCGTAGGCTTCATAAACCAACCTGTCGACTTCGAGCTGCTCGTGCAAAGAGTATTCGTAGTCGGGTTTTTTACGCTGCTCGGCAATGATTGATGCGACCAGTTTGGCAATGCCTGTGTTTGTGAGCGCCAGCGAAAATGGGGTTTCTTGAAAATCATCCATTTGCGTGCTGACCGTGTGGTTGTTGCACGCCTTCAAGAATAGCCGCGCTAGCTTGCTGGTTAAAAAGCCCAGACCGATGTCCGAATCGACAGCGCGAAAAATCATTCGAGAACCCTTAACATCAAATATCCCGGAGCCGCTTGCCCGGACTGTCGGGCTATACTGCCCAGCATCCGACCAAGAAACGCCAGGCACAAAATAGTAGTCCGTGTTCTGAATCCGCGACGTTAGTTTATCGTTGCCGCCTGGCTTGCCCGCCAATCGATTTTTTTCTCTAAGGGTGAGGGTCTTCATCCGCTCGACTGCCTGCTCACTCCAGTCGATAAAGTATTCTGTCGGGACGTGATAGTTCGGCATCCAGCCTTCTGCCGAATCAGATTCGCCGCCTTTGTCGTATGGTGCGATGTAGCGACCTCCAAAGTAACGAGAAGACTTCTTGTTGCTCTTGGAAATACCGTGTTCGGCGACATCGCGACGTAGCTCAGAATTATCAAAAATACGCTTAAGGTCAGCGATAGTCAGAAGGTGTTGACGAACCTGGTTGACATCGCGGTATGTGCCGCGGGCGTCGGGGTTTTGAAACAGGTAGGCTTCATTATCGCCGGTTTGGAGACCTACTTTTATGTCGGCGATCTGTTCTAGCTTTGTGACTTCGATTGCGCGTCCGTTGAAAGCAATGGCTCGCACCTGGACTCTGCGGCCACCGATCTCACGGATGCTTACCGGTGCGGTGGTGTCGTTCATCAGCGCAAAGAGTTTGGGCGACGCGATGAAGAACGGCAGGTTGCTATTGGTAGCAATGAGCGCCTGCGGGTAGGTGAAAACCGCGCAACTTTCCGTGGAGACATCGCGACGGCGGGTCGAGCCGGCGGTGTCGAACAGCAGCGTGAGGAAACGATCATGTTCGTCGTGGATGCTGACATTGGTGAGATCTACCATCTGGCACCAAGGGCCGGTAGTGTCGGCAAGGGCGAGAGCGGCGGGCGTTGGGGCCGCGGTGCCGCAGCCGCCGCCCTTCTGCACGATGACGATTGCGGTGTTTACGGTCGCGTTGAAGGTATCACCAGAGACGCGGATGGCCTTATGCACACGGCTACCCATAAGCTGAGCACGGAGGGGACGGTGCGATTTGATCGTCATAAACGTATCAGAGACGATGTAGGCGAGGATGCCGTCGGCGCGGAGCGGGCTGGAGGCGCGGCCATCGCGAAGGAAACGGGAGAGGAAGGCACCGTAGGCATCCTGGGAGCGCAGGCCGAGGGCATTGCGGACCTCCTCGCCCGTAGCTACACCGTAGGGCGGGTTGCCTATGACGATATCGAAACCAGAGGCCATGGTCGGGCGCGCAGCGGTGGCAGTGCTGAATTCCTGCTGGCCGGAGCCGCCGTCGAGCGCGAGTTCGCCACCGAAGGTCATGGACGTTTCCTCCGGACAGACCTCGGGAAAGAAGACTGAGAACAGAAAGAAGGGCGCGGGGATTGTGGAGTGTTGGAACCACTCTTTTAGGAGCTCTCGATTGCGTTGGGCCTGAAGCTGGCGCGTCCGCTCACGGCGACCCGAAACCTCTTCGGCGAACATGGGAAGCACGCCAGAGAGTTTTTCGGCGATGATCTCGACCAACTCGGCACGGCGGGTGGAGGTGGTCAGGGGTTGGTAATATTCATCGCGCGCGGCCTGATAGTCGCGAACAGCTTCGCGCTCGAAAAGGTCGTGCTCCATCTCGCGAAGCGTATTGGCGCAGAGGATTTTGGTTTCTAGATTGGGTAACGGGGTGAGACCGTAGTTGTGGGCGGGGTCGTCGAGATGGAGCTTCTGGTCGGCAAGGAGGGAGATGAAGAAGCGGAGCTTGGTGATGAGGACAGCGAGCGGCTGCAGATCGATACCGTAGAGAGCGTTTTTTATGAGCCCGAGTTTGCGCGCGTAGTCGTGACTCTCGCTGCCAAGCTGTTGGAGGGCGGCGGGACGCAGCTCGGCGGGCAGACGTGCGATCTGGCGCGTGAGCCAGAGCTGATTGCCCGGATCGATGACGCGCAAGACTTCGACCATACGGAGCAGCGCGCCCATCGGAAAGGCGCCTGAGCCACAGGCAGGATCGAGCAGGCGGAGTTGGTCGAAAGCCTCGACGACCCAGGTGGCGAGACGTGGGTGTGTTACGCGATCCCAGTGGCTGTGATAGAGCAAAGCTGCAAGCGCTCCTATCTCGGCGTCGGTGGCTCCGCGAGGGCGGATGAAATTTTCTAGGTGGAGGCGCAATGCCTCGTTGACCATGTAGTCGATGATGCGGCGCGGGGTGTAGTAGGAACCGGAAGCCTTGCGGGCGGACTCGGCGGCAGCGGGATCTCCGCTGTCTACCTCCGCTAAGAGATTTTCGAAGACGAGGCCGAGCAGTTCGGGGTCGAGGGCGATTTCTTCCTCGTGCGGAGTATTTTCTGTGATGGTGAACTTGTAGCGAGCGAGGAGGGTGTTGAGGCCGACAACGGGTCGCACCTTTTTGGCAATCGTGACTTTCAGCTCGTCGGCATCAGTGGCGTAGAAGAGCAGATTGGGAATGGAAATCTTCGAATCATCGACCGTATCAGAAGCGTTGTCTTCCCGAAGGACATCGAAGAGACCGCCGTTGAGATAGGGGATGCGATCGAAGCGGGAATACTCGAAGTCGGGCGGAAGGTAATTTTTCCCGCGGTAGGCGAGCTTTCTGAGAGTTGCGTCGGTACCGATGCGGTCCTCGCGTGCACGGGCGTCGGAGTGGCGGCGCGCGTCCATTGGTTTGTTGAGGCAGTTGAAGAAGATGTTTTGTAGGATTCCGCGATAGTAGTGGTTGCCCTTAGCGAATTGCTCGGGGGTCTGACGAGTAGGACGGTCGAACAGAATGATGGGGCGACCAGCGGCGTCGTGTAGTTCAAGGAGGATCGGATCGATGAGGCGCCGCTCCTTGAGAAACCAGCAAAAGAGGGTCCGGCAGAGCAAGCGGATGACGAATTGCTTCCGGTTCTCCTCGTCGCCATGCTCGTGGTCGCGGAGATGGTCGGCGACGATGGGTAGGCGGATAGAATCGAAAGCCCAGTGATACCATGTGGCAAGGTCGCGATAGAAACGCTGGTTTAGTTCGCGTGTGGACAGGACGCGCTGCCAGGCACGATCCAAGTCGACATACGTTTTGATGACCGTTCGGCCGGCTAGGGTCTCGGCGAGGTTGAGCGCAGGGAGTGAGAAATCCTCAAGGATACGGAGGTGCGCGGCGTGCGGCTGGGCGCAGTCGATGTCCTTCAGCAAGGTGACGCGCGGAGTTACAACATCACGGGTGCGGTCGCGGCGGTTGAGGCGGCGGTCAACATGGGCGAGCGAAATTGTTGGACCGTGCTGGAAGAGGACAAGGACCGGGATTTTGTCGAAAAGCTTATTCAGGGCGCGAGCGGCCCGAGATAGCTCGGTGCGGGTGTACTCCTCCGGGCGGGAGCGGAGCTGGAGCGTGAGGAAGAGATAGGCGGAGATGTGCTTGCCCTCAAACTCGCCGGGAAGCGGGCTAAAGTGGCCGCCAGACGCATGGGTGATCTCGTCGTCGGTGACCTGGATGAGCGTGGGGATGGCCCGCCACTCGCGGGTGTCTGCACCCGCATTGACAACCTTTTCTCGCTCGAGATCGAAAGTGGCGAAAAACGCGTCGAGCGTGGCAAAGTTCAAACAGCGCTTGCTGCGGTAGCCGAGGGCATCAAAGAAACCGCGTGAAGCGGAGTGAAGCGGCTGTGAACCAAAGGCAGCAAGGGCGGCGGTCAATTGACCACGGAGATCAGGAGCGGAAGGCATAAATCTATTGTAGGGCTTAGGCTTTCCTTTCTAGCTCCTTTTGATGACAAGCCAGGTGACGAGTTCGAGATCGGTCTCTTTGCGAACCTGCTCCTGTTCATTAGGTAGGATGAATCCGCGACCGGTCTGGAGGCCGGAGGCTGCGCGCTTGCGGAAAGTGGCGGCGACGGATTCCACAGCCTTTTGTAGGAGCTGGTCGTAAGCCTTCATTTCGCTGCCATGGTTGGTTTGCTCGTCGAAGAGATTGCAGAGCTCCGTACAAGGCACGGATTTGCCAGAGCAAAGGAGGCGGTAGATGTCGAGGATCTGCTTCGGTTGCGCAAAGCTGAAGCGGACGTTGCCGTCCTCAAGGACGTAAACGAGGAAATAGGGCTGAAGCGGATTAATGGACTGGCTCGCATCGAGCTGAGCGCCAGGAGCGGCACTGCGTTGGCCCTCTTGCCGGAAGCAGAAGATGACGCCAGGGCCGATGACCTTGTAGTCGGGATGAGGAGGGACACAGGTGTAGAGGCCGAAAGGCGCGGCTTCCAGGGCGGCTTTGTTGGCCTCGATGTATTTCAGAAGTTCGAGGCGAAAGTCATCGAGGGTGAATTCGGTTAAGGAGACGCTGTCTCCAAGGTCCTCAATGTCGAGAACCTCATCTTTTAGCCGGAGTAGCTGTTTGTCGCGGTAGCGGAGGTCCTCAGAGATGATGTCTTCTAATTCGTCATTCTTGAGGACGTTGTCCTCGAAAGTGGAGGATAGGTCCACTAGCGCCATACGGGCTTCGACGCGGTTCTTGAGGTTGATGTATTTGTTAAGGTCCTCGGTAGGCCAAAAATTGACGAGCTGCACCGTGTGGCTGGCGCTGCCGATCCTGTCGATACGACCAAAGCGCTGGATGATGCGAACGGGATTCCAATGAATATCGTAGTTTATGAGATAATCACAGTCTTGGAGATTCTGACCTTCGCTGATACAGTCCGTGGCTATGAGTAGGTCGATTTCACCCTGCTGCGGCATGGAGGGAATCTTTGCGCGGTTTTTGGCGCGCGGAGAAAAGTTAGTAAGGATCTGGTCGTAGGCACCATGACCGAAGGTAGTGCGAGTGTCACCGCCACCGCAAACCAGGGCCATGTTGAGGCCGAGTTGCTTGGTGGCCCATTCGAGGAGCGATTCGTAGAGGTAGGCGGCAGTGTCGGCGAAGGCTGTGAAAACGAGGACTTTCTTGTTCGACTCGCCGAGTTTATTTGTCGTTGGCGCGGCAACCTTAGCAGCGATGAGTTTTTGGAGTTCCGCGAGCTTGGCATCAGTGGCGGGTGTTACGTTTTGAGCGGCATTGAAAAGGATACGGAGTTGATCCTTGTCCTTCTTTAGGTCTTTCAGCCAATTTTTCCCTTGATCAAGTTCTAGATGCTTGAGTTGGTATTTGAACTTCCCGCCGACAAGCATGGCCTCTTCGAGTTCTTCATCGTGGCCGGGGTCGTCAAGTTCGAGTTCCATTTCATCTGATTCAGGATTCTGGTTGGGCGCTGTCTGAAAGTTCTTAATCTTTCGCTCCAAACCTTCGATCTTTGCGATGGTCCTCTCCATCGTGATCTCAAACGACTTCACGGAGCTTTCGAGTCGCTTGAGGAAATTTACCTTCATCATGCCGATGAGAAACCTTTCGCGATCAGCCTGGGTAAATGGATCGCGGGTCGCTGTCTGGTAGAGGGCCTTGAACTCGTCTTTAACGTATTTCGACGGGTTAAAAAGCGATAGCTTATAGGCGGCAATTTCGTCGTTAAGCTTGTCATAGGAAAGAAACCGGCCGCGCAGGTCGATCTCTGGATAAATGGAGAGAGGCTTCTTGCGTTCAGGGAATCCGCCGAGCTGTGCAATGCTCGTCTTATAATATTTCTGAATGTGCTTTCGTGAGCGGGCGATCGTCAGCTCGTCGAGAAGTGTGAAGAACGACGCATTGAGCTTCTCTAGTAGGTCGGCCGTCTTCCGTTCAGTACTTTGCTTCTTCGCCCAATGCGTAAAGGCCTTCTGCGCTGTGGCGAGGGTCTCCTTGAGGCTGTCAATGCCGAGCGACTCCGCGAAAGCATCGTCGCGATTCTCGGTCAGGAAGTAGAGCTGGTTGCGGAGATCTTTTAGATCGTTGTTAACAGGCGTTGCGGAGAGCAGGAGGACCTTGGTGCGAACGCCGGACTTGATGATGTCATCCATGAGCCGCTGATAACGGCTTTTGCGAATGATGTTTCCCGATTCATCGCGCTTACCTGGGGTGTTGTTTCTGAAGTTGTGCGACTCGTCGATGACGACGAGGTCGTAATTCGCCCAATTGAGACCCGCAAGGTTGATGTCGCCGGAATATCCAGTATCTCGGCTGAGATCGGTATGCGAGAGGACGTCGAAGCGAAAACGGTCTGAGATAAACGGATTTAGAAGGCTATTTGCTCGGTAAACGGTCCAATTATCGCGAAGTTTTTTTGGACAAAGAACGAGCACACGCTCATTCTTCAATTCAAAATATTTTATGACGGCCAGTGCTTCGTAGGTTTTGCCCAAACCTACGCTGTCGGCGATGACGCAGCCGTTATGGCGGATAATTTTGTTGATGGCGCCTTTGGCCCCATCCTTTTGGAACTCAAACAACACCTTCCACGCGTCGGTCTCAAAGAGGCTGGTCTTTCCTAAGTCCGCATCCGTTTTGCCAGCGTCGCCCAAAAACTTTTCGAAGATGTGGAACAGCGTTTTGTAGTAAATAAACTCCGGAGGATTATTCTCATAGAGCTGTTTGAGATAGTTGAGGACCTCCTGCTTCACGTCCTTTACGAGCGTCGTATCAGCCCACAATTCATCGAACCACTGCTTAAGCTCTTGGCGGTCGCGATTGCCGTCAACGATGAGGTTCAGCTCGATGTTGTTGCCAGCATGGCCAAGGCCGAGGCCACGCACGGTGAAGTTGGAACTCCCGATGATGGCATCCTCCACGCCGGCTGTAGCAACGTGGTACATCTTTCCATGAAGAAGATTGGATTGCTTGATAGTCTTAATGTCTACCTTGCGCTCAATCCAGTCGGCGCACTCCCTGGCGACGCGCTTCTGTTGAAGCTTATTCGTAAGTTCAAGGCCGTCTGCGTCGATAATGAACGATTTCTTCTCGGTCTTATTCGGGTCGAGGCGGTTGACGAATGACGGTTCACCGAAAAGGAAATCGAGGTGGTCGATTCGGGCGAACACCTGTTTAAGCGCGTCATACGCGTAAATAGTGAAATACGCAGAAACAACAGAGAGCTTGGACTCCTTCTGAATTTTCTCTCTGAGAAAATCAGCGACCGAGCCTCGTGAGTGGTTGTCGCGCAGGCCGGAATGGTTAAAGGGCGTTGGCATCTAGTTGATCGAATTATAGCGAGACTGGAATCTGAGGGTAAAGACGTGGCGGATGGCCCCGTTCAATCGCGTGTCGTTTCTTTGATTTCGATGTCACAACGGCTATGCCGACGACCGCGATAGAGGGGCACCGATTCCGTTGATTAAAAATTGCTGCCTTGGGATGATGATGTCCCCTGGAGCGAAATTCATGGTCTTTTTGGTCCGGCCAGAAGGGGAGCGCGCTTCAAAGTCGCTTGTTTGGCAAAGTTGCCAAATGACATCCTGGACCATGGGGGAACTGGCCATGATCTTGTTGCTCGTCTTGTCGATGAAGTTCTTGAAGGTGATTCCCTCTTTGTGTTCGTCCCGTATGATGCGAGCAAAGTCCCCAGTTAGGACCTCCGCACATTTGACGCGCGAGATCTCGTCGAACGCCATTCCCTTTATGAAGGTGGTTTGATCGTAGCTGGGTTTGTATGAAAGCATGTCATAGCCGAGGTGCCCGTAGTGTTTTGAGCGATTTGCTTTGCTCCAATGGATCTGCGTCATAGCCGACCTAGCTCGCGCACTCTGTGCGAGGTGGAGCAGCCAATATCCTCGATGATTGTTATGTGGTTCTATGTAAAATGGCGAAAAATACTTGATACCAGTCGCCTTATGAAATGCCTCGCCGATATGAGCTTCCACAGCGTGTTCCCATGCGCCTCCGAGCTCGTTGCGAAGCTTAAGCATTTCTGGCAAATCAACGTGGTTTTCGAGACCCAATTCGGTTAAAGAAGCCTTTGTATTCGTTTGCGTTTTTTCCGAGAGAAAATCTACCAGCCAGTCTATCGCGAAATTTATAATAAACTCGGGACGTTGGTGAAGCTCAGTGGCTAGGCGCTTAACGGTAGCGGCGGAGATTTTTACCCATCCGCACTGATCCAAAAAAAAGATTGTCCGATTCCCACCACGTTTGTGGCGATTGTTTATATTCGAGATGATTTCCGAAACGCAGTTCTCGAATTTATCCCTGCGAAGATGGATACTCTGACCGATCTTTGGACCATATCCCTGGGCCTTAAGAGTCGCCTCTAAGCAGGCAAACGCGTTAGGCTCTTTTTCGACAAAGAAACATGTCGGAACAATCCTCATCTTCTTCTCTCGAGTTAGATTAATTGTGGCCTCGGCCTCTTCGACTGCCTTAAGAATCGTGATCGGCGAGCCGAACCTTTCGTTTTCGTAGATTCCGCCTCCTGCGAATCCATCAATTAGTGTGATTTCTTGAATTTCTTTTCCATGAGAATTCTTGAGAACGATTTCGAGATAGAGGACCAAGTAGTCTCGTAATAGATCGAGCTTCATTTCGCTGTGGTCCTCAAGAACAGGGAGAACGCTGCTTTCCCATCCCTTCCAATCGAAGGGGTTTTGGTCGGTCTTGGTGCTCATATGGCCCGCAGTGGGTATTCCACCGGGAACTCATCGTGCGTGCGCCCGTCAATTGTTCTACCACTCAGACCTTTTCCAAGGCCCGCCATTTCGAAGGTATCATTGTTGATTGCAAATTGGACCCCACGACCCGCTGTTGACTTCGATGTGGGAGCCCAGTGACCCCATTGCTTGAAGTGAAATGCGATCCCCATTTTAGAACAATAATCTCGTAGATCGCGCACCCAATCAGGTTTCATTGGCCGCGCACCGTGTCCGCTTTCCCCGCCTGTAATGATCCAAGATATGGCAGTTCCCCTGATGAGATTTGAAAGGTTAAGTGGACCTAAAAGCGGCTCGCATGAAAGAAAGCGGATTTTCGCTGGTATCGCACTTATGACGGGAATTCGTTTCTCTGCCCACTCCTGGTTTTCCACAGAAGTGCCCAACCATACGTTTGCTGGCCAATGCTTCCCCCAAGGCGACAACCGTTCCGCGTTTTCAGGGCGTTTCGTGAGCAGAAGCCAATCGAGCGAAGGAGTCAGCTCTATGATTTTCCACAGCTTCTGGCGTTCGCTAAGTAGGTCGGCGCGGTCTTCATAGACGTCGGCCATCGAAGCGCAGAAGACTCTGAATCGGCGACTCTGCCGTTCAGCCTCCAGATTCCATTTTATAGGCTCGCGCCAATGCTCGGGCCCGAAGAACCGGCGCTGGCCACGAGCACCCCACGTTGCTCCGCCAAACCGAACAGTTATCGTCTCAGCGTAGCAGTGCTGGCAGGCGGGGGAAACCTTTGAACATCCCCACCAGGGATTGAAGGTATGATCTGTCCATTCAATGTGTGAATGCTTGCCCATGTAAGGGATGATGAAGACGATGAAGGAGTTCGACGAGCATAGCCAATCACGGATTGGAAGGTATCCTTACTTAAGGCCCAAACGGCACGCGGCAACTTATCTTTGCGGCAGCGGATTCAGCAGACGTGATTTGAATCTAGGTGAAGAGGCGCGTTGCCCATTATGACATCCATGGAGCGAGATTTGATTCGAAATTCCGTGAACGAACCGTCCGTTCTGCGGATGATGCCGTCAATCCCGTTGTCATCAACTAACGGAAGATAGCGCCGGTGTTTGGTTGCCATACTTCCGATGACGGCCGGCTAGTCGTCTTTCGACATTTGATGGCGACAGTACCCACAGACTCCACTGCCATCAATCTCGGAAAAGGGGATGGTGTTACCGCAGACTTCGCAGACCCGCGTCGCAGATTCACCACATATAAGGCAATGGTCCTCATCCAACAGGTAGGTTTCCGTCGAACATTCAGGGCATTCGATGGTGATCGGCTCTCCCCCATCTTTAATGGAAAAATGGTTTTCTCCCGTGTAGTAGTCGTCGATTGCCTCACCAGCAGCCGTCTCGAAATCGTAGGTCTGGCCGCAACTCCGGCAAACGAGCTTAGCCGACCATTTATCCGCACCTGGATTGTCGACGTCAATCAAGCCTGACCCGCATTTTGGGCATCGCCATTCCTTGAAGGCAGCTAGAACTTGCGGATAGGTCCAATCCACCGTGGCCAGATTGGCTTCGCACTCTTTCTTCTCCTTCTCGTAGACTTCCGCTACTTCCGTTAACGTGGACCAGGTCGCTTGGCCAAGTGCCTCCAGCGGATCTTCACCCAATTGAGTCTTCAGAAAGTCCCGTATAACGACGAACGAATCGGCAAGGAGGCTTTTCAGCGTGTTTTGCGTAACAGACGAAAAGTAGTGCTCCACCTCATTGCGGTGTTTCACGATTTTTTCGACTCGGGGCCAATCCACAGTAATTCCCAAGCTCGTGCATCGGTCCCTCATCTGCTGAACATCGACCGTTTTGTCTCCACTGCCCAGCCAAAGAATTCCACCTTTGCCGTCCGGTTTGGGTAGAATCCGTTGCTTGATCAGCACCTCATCGGAACCGGATGGGCTAAGTTCAGAGAGTTGATGTTTAATCAACAGGAGGATTCCAGCCACGAGGTTTCGCGTTGCCGAAATTGCTCTGCGAGAGTCGGCGGACTTGTAGTCCTCGACACCGAGCACGATGGAATCGATCGCGTTATTGAAAATGCTCACGATGTCTTCAGAAGATGAGCCAGTGGCGATCAGTGCAATCCCGCCGGGTTCATCGCGAGGAATTCAGGTTAAAACCCAGCAGAAAAGGTTGGGTTTTTTCGAAACGCTTTCCCGATTCGGTATGGTCTAGATTCGAGGCAAACGGCTCACTGAAAGACGCAACTCGTGATCCTAAAATGAGTTACGCACAATAATTATTATGTTAAGTAGCAAGAGGAGTCGATTCCGCCCCCGCCTCGCTCCATGTCCCCTGAGCCCGGGGCCGTTTTAAATCGCCGAGGTCCGGGTGCGCTCGCGCCGTCGCTCAACAACGTAGATTTCGAACGTAGCAATGGCCGGAATCAGGCTGAAGGAGCCGGCATGGACGCTTCTGACACCTTGCTCGGCTTTGATTCGGGAGCGGCGGCCTTCTTTGACGATAGGTGCTTCTTTGGGAGCTTGGGAGCGGCAGCGAGCTTGGCTGGCGTACGGCTGATCGTGGGCTTGCGCGCAGGTTTCGTGAATGTCCTGACGAGTCCGAGGGCCTTCTTGATGTTTTGAACGCTTGGCAGCGAAATCTTCAGCGCCTTGGCGATCTGTGATCCGGTCTGCCTGGCTTTCACCAACTTGCCGACCTTCGCCCGAATAGAATCGGTGATCCTGGCACGCTTGCGGGTCTTGGGAGCCGTGGCCTCCTTGGGCCGCCCGGCCCTTTTGCCACCGCCGCCGGCGGCCTTAATGGCGGCCACGAATTCCTTGAGGGATTCGAAGCCGTAGGCGGATGGAAGGGAGGCCAGTTCCTTAGCCAGGGCCTGCTCGAGGCGGGCGACCTTGGCCTTTGTATCGTTCAGTTCCTTGACGCTTGAGATAATCATGGGGTGAGCTGGTTACCTAAACGGGATTCGTATAGGGCGCAAGAAGGCTGCGGGATTCCATGCACGGATACTAGCGTCCTCAATTTGATGCCGTCGTCTCTTCGCGCCTGTTTTTCAATGGACCGTTTTAAAAACGGTAGGTTTAGATACGGGGCCGATTGATTTGTCGACTTGTGAGGGCCGCTATCATTCCCTCCCCAAGCGCTCTGCTGCAATTCCCGAATGGGAGAACTTCTGCAAGACATCAAATTTGGATTCCGGTCTTTGCGTAAAAGTCCGGGCTTTGCCACCGTTGCGCTGCTTACGATTGCTATCGGAATTGGCGCCAATGCGGCAATTTTCAGCTTCATCGATAGTGTCGTCCTGAAGCCGCTGCCCTATCCGGATCCGGAGGGGATCGTGAGGTTGTATGAGAAACGCCCGAATGGCGGATCGAACGCGGTCTCAACGCTCAACTTCCTCGACTGGCAGCAGAAGGGCCGCCCATTCAGGTACCTGGCCGCCTATTGCGGGTCGTCCGCCATACTGACAGGCGCCGGCGAGCCGCTGCAGATCCCGGGCATGAAGGTATCGGCCCACTACTTCGACATCTCCGCGACGACGGCGCAGCTGGGGCGCACCTTTGTCGAGGGTGAGGACCAGCCCGGCCGCGACCATGTTGCCGTCCTCACCCACAGCCTTTGGGTTTCCCGATTCGCATCGGATCCGGACATAGTGGGCAAGACCTTGATCCTCGACGGGGAGCCGCACACCGTAATCGGGGTCTTAAAGGCCGCCCCGGGCCAGGACAACGGCTGGGTGAAGATATGGCGGCCGCTCGCGTTCGAGCCGTGGGACAAGACCCGGGATTACCACTGGATTGGGGTGTTGGGGCGGCTGAAGCCCGGGGTTTCATTGAGCCAGGCCCAGGCTCAGATGACCGCGCTCGCGATCTCGATTGCCCATGATTTTCCCAAGTCGAACAAGGGATGGGGCATCGGCATGTTGTCACTGGCTGAATCCTACGTGGACGGGGACACGACCCAGTCCCTTTATCTGCTTATGGCGGCGGTCGGCATGGTGCTCCTGATTGCGTGTGCCAACCTCGCCAACCTGACGCTCGCCCGCGGCGTCTCGCGGGAGCGCGAGGCGGCCATCAGGGCCGCGCTCGGTGCGGGAAGGGGGAGGCTCCTGCGACAGTTCCTCACCGAGAGCCTGCTCCTCTCCGGGGCGGGCGGCGTTCTCGGGATCCTGGTTGCCCATTTCGGGATCGCTGGCATGACGGCCGCGATGCCACCGTACTGGCTGAACGCCGAGGCTGTGCCCGCGCTTGACGGTCGGGTGGTCATGTTCGCACTGGCCCTCACCATCGTCACCGGCCTCGTGTTCGGACTCGTACCCGCCCTTCGGGCGTCACGCCCGGATCTCAGCCATTCGATCAAGCAGGGAGGCATCGCCTCCAGCTCGGGCAGATCGGGCAATAAGCTCCGCAGTGTGCTCGTCGTCGTTGAGGTTGCACTCGCCACCGTCCTCCTCGGGGGCGCCGGGCTCCTGATCCGGAGCTTCGTCCAGATGCAGCAGGTGGACACGGGCTTTGACGCCACCAACGTCATCACGGCATGGTTTCCAATCACGCAGCAGCGGTATCCCACGGCGGCGGTCTTCAACGGCTACCTGCGGAGGGTGCAGGAGCGCGTGAAGGCGCTGCCTGGGGTGCGCGAGGTAGCCTTTACGTCGTGCCTGCCCATTGAGGGATGGGGCTATGGCATGCCCTTCCAGATAGTCGGCTCCAAGGTGGTAGACATGGCCAACCGGCCAAGCTGCTTTGTGAAGATGATTTCGCCGTCCTATTTCGACGCCATCGGCATGAAGATGGTAAAGGGGCGGCCCCTGAACGAGCGCGACGTGACGGGCGCTTCCCCTGCCATTGTCATCAACCAGTCGATGGCAAAGAAGTATTTCGAGGGCGTGGACCCGATAGGGAAGCAGGTCTCGGTGCAGGAGATTGTCTTCGGTAAGTCCCAGTTCGGATCGGAGATTCCCTGGGAGGTGGTCGGGGTTGTGGCCGACGAGAAGATTGGCGGACTTGGACAGCCCAACGACGAGAATCCGGGGTACTATGTCTCCAATGAGCAGGTGCCCCAGTTCCAACAGGCGATTGTCGTGCGCGGCAACCTGCCACCATCATCCTTCCAGCTGTCCGTAAACAAGGCCGTACATGAGGTTAACAAGGACCAGGTTCTCGACGACGTGAAGACGCTCGAAATGGTGAAGGCCCAGTCGTTGAGCAATGACAGGCTTCGCTCCTCGCTCCTATCCCTATTCGCCGTAGTGGCGCTTGTCCTCGCGGCCATCGGGCTCTATGGCGTGATCGCCTACTCGGTTGTCCAGCGCACCCAAGAGATCGGCATCCGTTCGGCGCTGGGTGCGACGAGCGGCGACATCCTGCGGATGGTTCTTAGGAGCGGGCTCAAGCTAACAGGAATTGGGCTCTTGCTCGGCATAGCAGGTGCAATCGCGATGGCCCATTTCCTCGCCTCCCTGCTTGTCAACGTTCACGGGTACGATCCGCTCACGTTAGGCTGTGTCGCAGCAACCTTGATGGCCACAGCGACGATCGCCTGCCTGCTCCCGGCTCGGCGGGCGGTGCGGGTGAATCCGATAATTGCCTTAAGGATCGACTGAAGGTCGCCGCTCCTACGAAACCGAGACCACTCAAGAGCGGCGCCTGTCTCTTAATGGGTCCTTTTCTGGACAATGCTTCGATCAGGCGCACACAACCCTCACTTTAATGGGCGATCAGTTGTTCGGTTTAGACCTCGGCGCTGTTTATGATGGTAGCAAAGTGAACATTTATGCAACGCAGACGACTATGAAACTGAGCATACCAAGCTGGTGCGGTATCCATAAACTTCTAATTCGCGCAGCGTCCGGATCGTGGATTCATAGGCCTTTGAGTAACAGTTCCTTGGTCCTTGCAGCTACAACGGGCGGTCTTGCCTGGGAACATCTAGGGCCAGTATTGGATTCAGCAATCGATGGGTTGTCTGCAACGGATCGAAACGTGGTGGTTCTTCGCTTCCTCGCACGTCTTGAAATGTCCGATATTGGCAAAGCACTAGGTATATCTGAGGAATCTGCCCGTCAGAGAGTAGAGCGCTCTCTTGACGAACTACGAGACGCATTGGTGCCGCTTGGATTTAATTCAGCGTCAGTTGCCCTTAGCGCCATCTTACTAAATCGGCCGAGACAGCCGATCCCGAATGGCCTTACAAAGGCCCTCGTACTTCACGTCATTGCCACAACTCATTCGGAGGATGTGCTCTCTGATTCTGTATAAGGTATCTTGACGAAACAATACGCGCTCCCATCACAATCTGGAGTCGCATCACCTGGAGTTCGAACGCCTCCAACACAAATCGCCTTGCCATTTTACCCGTACTAGTACATCTAGTGCGGTTGTGCTCCCCTTTACGATCCGCCTCGAGCTCGGGCTTCCCATCACGGACCAGATCCTATTTGCGGTAAAGAAAGCTGTAGTCGGAGGCCAGTTGAGGCCAGGTGACAAGTTTCCCTCCGTGCGCGTTCTTAGCCAGGAGCTCAAGATCAACCCAAATACGGCCCACAAAGTTGTGGCGGCGCTCGTTGCACAAGGCGTCCTCGTGACGACCCCGGCCGTGGGAAGCGTCGTTGCCGCCCGCGAATCCGGAGGTCGCGTAGAGAAGGCGGAGCTGCTCGGTGCCGAGGTCGAACGCCTGGTCGTGGAGGCCAAGAGGCTCGGCCTGGACCAGGAAGACGTGCTCGAGGCGGTCGCGAGGCATTGGGAAAGACTCAGCCAGGGTGCAACGAGATACACAGCAAAATGAACGTCATCGAAACAAACAACTTAAGTCGGCGATACGGGCGCGCCGACGCGCTCCATGGGCTTAACCTATCCGTCCCGGCCGGAAGCATATTTGCATTCATCGGTCCAAACGGCGCCGGGAAGACCACGACCATAAAGGTCCTAATGAACCTCCTTGAGCCCAGTGGAGGCGAGGCGCGCGTCCTTGGGGTCGACTCCCGTAGGCTGGGGCCCCGCGAACGTGAAAAGATAGGCTATGTTTCCGAGAACCAGAAGCTCCCAGACTGGATGACGGTGCGGCAACTCCTCGACTATTGCAGGCCGTTTTATCCGACGTGGGACCGGGGCCTCGAGGCGAAGCTCCTGAAACAATTCGAGCTCCCACCCGACCGAAAGGTCAGGCAACTGTCGCGGGGCATGATGATGAAGGCTGCGCTCCTCACCTCGCTACCTTACCGGCCGAAGCTGCTCGTTCTGGACGAACCGTTTAGCGGGCTGGATCCGCTCGTCAGGGATGAATTCGTGCGCGGGATGCTCGAGGTCTCCCAGCAATCCGAATGGACGATCTTCATCTCGTCACACGATATCAATGAGGTAGAGCAGCTCGCTGACCGTGTCGGCCTGATCGATGGCGGACGGATGCAGTTTGCCGAGCCCATTGAGGACCTTATGGGAAGGTTCAGGAGGATCGAGGTGATTCTAGGAAACGCCGAGCCGGAACTACTATCGCCTCCCGAAGGGTGGCTCGAGTTGGAACGGATGGGCAGTCAGGTTCGGTTTGTCGACAGCCGCTTCTCCCCTGACGCGTTCGAGTCGTATCGCTCGGAACGGTTCCGCGATTCCGAGGCGATCGTGAGCCCAATGAAACTGCGGGAAATCTTTGTCACACTCGCTAAGTCGAAACGAGAGCCGTCCCCCTCTGGCGCATCTTGAACCTGACCCTTCATATCGCCCTCAAAGACATCTACAAGCTGCGGTGGGCGCTTCTGCTCTGGGTCGTGGCGATCGCGGGCGAGCTGGCATTGGCAACGATCGAGGCGACTCTGGACATCGAGGGACACTTACCTTTCTACATGGCCGCATGGACTCTCGGTAACATGTTCATCCCTTTAATCGGTTATGGTCTTGTGATGGGTTTACAGGACGACGACCCGGTGACCGAAGGGGACGCGTTCTGGATGACGCGGCCCATCACGGGCGGCCGACTACTTTCGGCCAAGACGCTGGTGCTTTGCTTGCTTTGCTTTGTTCCTGTCCTAGTTTGTGTCCCATTCTGGATCAGCCACGACTTCGGATTGGCCTTACTTGGGCGCAGTTCGGCAGAGGTGCTTTGGAAGCAGATCCTGATATCGCTACTTGCAGTGCCGTTAGCCGTCGTTTCTTCGTCAGGAAGCAGATTCGTGACGAACACGCTCATCGGGGCGGTAACGCTCCTTGGTCTAGCCCTTCTCTATCGACTTCTTGGGGGTTCGGGCCCTTCCGAAACAGCCGCCTATGTTCTCGTCCATAGGGGATGGCTGATTCTCGCGGTATGGCTGGTCGCCTCCGCGGCGATGGCGCTGAACCAGTATTATCGGCGCCGGACAAGGCTTTCCGCGACGATCCTGGTGGCCGCCGTTATTGCGTGCTTTGCTATCTCCAAGGGGTGGTACATGCGTGGCACGTTCCAGACCGTGTCGGCAACACCCCGCACCTCGCCCACGGAACTAACCGAGGTTACCCTCCGAGGCGGTACCAATGTCGCGCAGAACGGTCGTACTCTTAGGGTATTGTCAGTCATTCCCGACTTCTCAGGCATGATCGTGGTCGAGGTGAGCGAGTCGGAGCCCGACGCTAACAGTGTATTCCCTTGGTCCCTCGCCGAAGCGGCGGTCGCCTCTTCGCACCAAGAACACTACCTGCTGGTGAGCCAAGACGATGGCAGATCCATGACAGCTAATGCTGCGCGCAATCCCGAAGTTCTGCACGCAGGGGGGCTGCGCTATTTTCGTACGACGCTTACCTTCAATCCGTCGAAGGACCTCCCCGGGCAGGTACCCACGAACATGACTCCTTGGCTTGAAGGAGCGATCCTCGTCAAGGTCGAGGGACGCGCCGCTGGACTGTTCCGGCTGAAGAGCCAGCCGCCCATTCCGGCCTCACGGACATGAGCCTCACATGGCATGTCATTGCAAAGGACCTCTCCCACATGAGGCCGGCCATCCTCGCTTGGATCGGGCTGATGGCGCTAAAGATCCTGTTCTATGCGTCTGTCTCGGGGGTCTTCGGATCACCAAGTTTGCCATGGCTAATCCGCCTCGGCGTGGGTCCCGAGGTCGCGATAAGGGCCTGCACCGAGCCCCTCATCGCGTTTGTCCTCGTCGGGTGGATGGTTTTCGAGGACCCGCTCGCCGGCACCGACGTTTTCTGGGTGACGCGCCCGATTTCCGGGGCTCGCCTGCTCGCGGCCAAGGCCATTGGTGCGGCGCTCCTCTTCGTGGCTCTCCCGGTTGCCATCAATGTGCCTTGGTGGCTCGCGAGCGGATTCGACGCCGGGCAAGTCGCGCACGCAGCAATTCCTATGGCCGCCGAATATTCCGTAATCGTCGTTGTCGGAATGGGTGTGGCGTCGGCGACAACCTCGTTCCCCAGGTATTTTCTCTGGACGGTCGCCGGCATTTCGGGCCTCGGGATTTTCCATTTTTTGGGGTCTGAAATCATGCGATCTGGTCTAGGATTTCACTCGACATTGGAGATCGGAACAGGGCTTGCCCTCACGCGTGCCTCTATCCTTCTCGCGTGCCTACTCCTCGTTTCAGGGGAGATCGCCGCTTACCAATTCCTCTCAAGGCACTTCAGGCGCTCGCTTCCCGCGATGGTTGCCGTGACCGTTGCACTCAGCGTAACGGCCTTCGTCTCTCCGCTTAACTTCTTCCCTCACTTTGGCTGGGACGCACAGGCAGTTGTACTCGGATACGCGTCACCAGCTAGGCCTGATTCTGACGTCGGTGTGAGCTTGCCCTTTGGACCGTCCCACCAGCCTAGCTATGATGGATATTTGGAGGTTCCAATGAGGATCACCGGGCTTTCTCCAGGCATGGCCGCTTTCTGGCAGATCCAGGCAGAATGGTCCGAGAACGGGAAGAGCATTTGGAAAGTCGGAGGTCTTGGAGGACGCTCACAGAACGACCTCATGAGGGAAAAGATGGGCAGCCTTGTCGGGATCACGCCGGACATCCGCGACTTCGACTGTGACGACTACTTTCAGTTTCCCCGGACACTCGCGCAGCGATACGCGGACAAGACCCTCTCGTTCCGTGCGAAGGTCTACCTTTACTTGCTTAGGGGCGCCATTGTCGCAGACGCGCCGATTGCGAATAGGAGTTTCAGGCAGACCGGAGCCTCATTCTCGGTGAACGAACTTACCCGAGGCGAGCACGGGGTCAGCATGACTGTTACCGACCGATTCGCGGGGACCAACCTCCTCGCGTTCTTCGGTCTTGTGTGGCCGAGGTCGATTACTTGGGCCCTCGTCAACCGTGTCAAGGGAGAGATGCGAGTCGGCAAGCAGGAACTGGGAACCAATCCAGTGGGGCTTCAACTCAACATGGTGAACGTGGTCAGCGAGAGTATTGCTATCGGGGACGTCCCTTCCCCGGCGTGGCTGGAGGGAGCGCGCCTGGTCGCCTTCGACTTTGCCGGCGACCATAATGTCGAGCGAAACCTGAATGAGGAGTTCTTTCACTTCACCTACAATACTCCCAAGGAATCCAGGTTCAGATCGAACAAATCAAGTGAGCCCGAGGCTAAATGAAGGTGTGCGAATGACGCTGTTCCCAAGAGTAACTTACGTTGGGAAAGAAGTAGCTCTGCTACCCACCACTGCACTATTCGACAAGCCGACCGCGCTTCCCGAATCTCTGCTTCCGCCGTGCCTAATTGCGACCGGAGCACGAGCCGCACCTGGCATGGGCGACAATCCATTACGGAATAGGTGTAAAGCCCGGCCCATCAAAGGAATGTCGTTCTTGGTCGTACCGGTGAGAATCGCGATGAAATTGAGGCTCTGGCTCGCCTTTACTGCGGCATGGTTCGTGCCGCTACTACGGGCGGATAAAGTCGATGATGTTGTGGCCGCACAGATGTCGAAGAGGCACATTCCCGGCCTATCACTGGCAGTGATCGAGGGAGGTGTAATTGTTCGCACGCAGGGGTACGGCGTCACGGGTGAAAAAGGGTCAAAACCTGTGGACGTTGACACTCTTTTTCTCGCCGGATCTATCAGCAAATCGGTCACCGCATTGGGCGCACTGCGGCTGGTTGAAAACGGCAAATTGTCATTAGATTCAGACATCAACGGGAGTCTGAAGACCTGGCACCTGCCGGAGAATGAGTTCACCAAGAACAAAAAGGTGACTCTTCGCCTCATTCTCAGCCACAGCGCAGGTATAACTGTCCAAGGCTTTGAGGGCTACGTCGCGGGCGGTCCGGTTCCCACGCTGGTTCAAGTTCTTGACGGCTTGAAGCCAGCAAACTCAAAGGCGATTCGGGTGGATACGATACCGGGAACGCAGTGGCGTTATTCCGGAGGCGGTTACACGATCGCGCAGCAGGCGATCATCGATGTAGCCGGCGAGGCCTTTCCCGAGTTCATGCAGCATAATGTGCTTAGGCCCCTTGAGATGAGCGCTAGCACTTTCGCGCAGCCTTTACCGAAGGAGCTTGAACCTAAAGCGGCGACCGGATTTTCGGCCATCGATGAGCCGGTTCCGGGAAAGTGGCACATCTATCCAGAGATGGCTGTGGCTGGATTGTGGACAACACCTTCGGACCTGGCGCGCTACGTCATCGGAGTTCAACAATCCTACCAAGGTCGCTCGAATCCAGTGATTTCGCAGCAGATGACTCAGGAGATGCTCAAGGAGCAAATGAGATCGGACGGACTGGGCGTGTTCCTGCTGGGTAAGGGCGCAACACGCCGTTTTGGCCACAACGGGCGCGACGAGGGGTTCGACGCGTTTATGATCGGCTACGTTGAGCGAGGACAGGGAGCGGTGATCATGATGAATACCGTCGATGACTCCCCAGCTGTGGCCAGGATTACCGATGCGATCGCGGACACCTATGGGTGGCCCGACTATGATCGATGGAGACCTCCAGCGCCGATCGAGGACAAGGATCCTACGCTTTCGGCACAGATCCGAACATTATTCGATAAAACACGAACGGGCGACGTTGACCCGGCAATGGTTACCCCCGAGCTTGCCGCTAGAATTCCCGCGAACCACGCAAAGGAGTTGGCGAAGCATCTCCCCGTTCTGGGGCCCGTGAAGTCGATGGCTCTCGTTTGGCAGGGAAACGACAATAAAGCCCGGCTGTACTCTTATTTCGCAGAGTGCGCGAACGACTCAGTCGTTGCCACGTTCAAGGTCGAACAGGACGGCAAGGTGTCGGAGATCTGGATTGTCCCCCAATAACCTGAGGGCCCGCCGGTGTGCCTAAAGGGACCATTGAACTAAACCGCTTCGCGGAGCCCGGAAGCGTATAGGGTAAGCGATAGACGACGGGCGGATGGGGCCGGGCAACGTAGGCGCGGCGCAAGCGCAGGCGTAGTCTGCGGCCGCCATGACCACCCTACGTCAAAAGTTCATCGATGAGTTAGAGTTGCGCGGGCTCGCCCCGCTTTCCCGTGACGGCTACGTCGGCGTCGTATCCCGCCTAGCCCGCCACTACGGCCGTTCGCCCGACCTGATCACGAACGACGAGCTCAAGGCCTACGTGCTGTATCTGCTGCGCGATCAAAAACGCGGCCGCAGCACACTGATTACCAATGTGAGCGCGTTGCGCTTTTTCTATCACCACGTGCTGCATCGACCGTTTGAGGAAGTCAGCGCTGCGTTGCCACGGATGAAGAAGCCGCTGCTGCGGCCGCGTATCTACAGCCCCGAGCAGGTTACGCGTCTGCTGCAAGCGGAGTGCCTGAGCGTCAAACACCGCACGCTGCTGATGGTCACCTACGCAGCGGGACTGCGAAGCAGCGAGGTGTGCCGGCTGCGCCCGGAACACATCTTGAGCGAGCGCGGACAGATTCACGTCGTGCAGGGCAAGGGCGCCAAGGACCGCTATACCGTCCTCTCTCCCCGGCTTCTCGAGGAGTTGCGCGCGTACTGGCGGATCTATCGTCCCAAGGACTGGCTTTTCCCCTCGGACCTCAAACCGGGGCGTCCGCTGTGCAACGCGGCCGTGAAGCGGGCGTTCCACCGTGCGGTGCGGGAGACGGGGCTGCCCAGCAACGGTGGCGTCCATTCGCTTCGGCACTCGTTCGCGACGCATCTGCTCGAAGCTGGCGTCCCGGTGCCGATACTTCAGCGCCTCCTCGGCCACCACAGTCTTGGCACGACCTCGCGTTACCTGCATGTCCGACGCGAGTTTATCTCGCAGCTCAAGGGCCCGCTCGAGGCGCTGGACCTGACCCCCCTCAAGCAAGCCCTCTGAGGCGACGTCCATGTCTCCTCAGGCGGGCGGAGCTCCCGCCAAGCCTGACTTCACCGTCGCCGAGGTGTTGCGCGTCGGCCTACCCAGCCATGTGCAGGGGCATTCCATGCCCCCGCACCACTGGCGGGTCCTGCGCGCCATCATGGCTTGCAGGACCCCGGCTCTAGGCGGCCATATGTACCAGTGTGGTCGCTGCGCGACGCCTCAGTTCGTCCCTCATTCCTGCCGCAACCGGCATTGTCCGAGCTGCCAGGGCGCGAACGGCTTCGCCTGGCTAAAGGCACAGGAGTCGCTGCTTCTGCCGATCCCGTATTTCCACGTCGTCTTCACGCTGCCGCACGCCCTAAACCCCCTGATCCGGCAGAACCCGGGCTCGTGCTACGACCTGCTCTTCGCCTCGGCGTCAACCACGCTCCTCTCCTTCGGCGAACACGAGCTTGGGGCGCAGCTCGGACTGACAATGGTGCTCCATACCTGGAGTCAGACACTCCTGGATCATTATCACGTCCACTGCATCGTCACCGGCGGCGGGCTGCGCACTGACGGGAGCGGATGGGCCGGCACGCCGGCCCACTGGCTCTTCCCCGTGCGCGCCCTCTCTGCGATGTTTCGCGGCAAGTTCCGCGCGGGACTCCAGGGGTTGTATGAGCGCGGCGAGCTCGGCTTTCACGGGCAGTTGGCGAAGCTCGCCCCGGCGGCCGCGTTTCAGGGCATGATCCGCGAAGCGACGGCCAAGCCCTGGGTCGTCTACGCGAAGCGCCCCTTCGCCGGTCCCGAGACCGTCCTCGCCTATCTCGCACGCTACACCCACCGCATTGGCCTCACCAATTACCGCATTCGCGCCCTGAACCGCACGGAGAAGACCGTCACCTTTGCCTACCGCGACTACGCGGACCATTCCCGCAAAAAGACGCTGCGCCTCTCCTGCGACGAGTTCATCCGACGACTGCGCCTTCACATCCTGCCGGAGCGCTTCGTCAAGATCCGCCACTACGGCCTCCTCTCCAACCGCAACAGGCATTCCCACATCGAAGCGGCCCGCGCTGCATTGCCCCAGGCGCCGCTGCACCGCCCACCGCCGACCTTGCCCGCCACAGCGGCGCCCGAGCCTGAGTTTTCCATCGGCCTGCCGCGCCTCTGTCCCCATTGCCACCAGCAGGCCGACTGGATCCTCGTCTGCATTCAACACCCTCCGACCCACGGTCCCGCGCGCACCGTGCCTTATCTCGACTCATCGTGATCCTACCGAGCTCAACCTCTGACCTCCCCTCCTTGCTCGTCGCACTCGCGCTGATCACGGGCGCAGCTGGCGCCGTCGCCGGCGACGGCGCCAGCTCTCCGCTTAACGGGCCTGTATTGCCCTTCGAAGGGCCACGCAGATCATCCTGCGCGCCCTCACTCCTCATCGCACCCTCTCCACGCGGCCTCCCTCTCGATCGTCGCAGCTCTGCGCTCCGATACTTTCCCCTGTCTTAATCTCCCACGCAGGTTCAGCGGTTTACTTCAACCAGGGTGTATCGATCATGGCCTCTTAGCTCGCCTTTATTCCCGCATCTCTGGTCTCGGCCATGACCGATACACTCCTAACCATTTTAAAACGGTGAACTAAGTCTATTGGAAATGAAAAGTGGATCGGCACTGGATTGTTGCGAGGTCGCTTGCTTGTTTTTCGAGGCTTGCGATGAAACCCTGGAGTTCCGCCGGCTTTACGCCAAGAAACGCTGCGTATTCGGCCCCTCGCTCCTCGCGGAGGAGTCTGAGTGTTTCCGAAAGCTGCTCCATCAGTAGCATCGTCCCCTCCCCTCCTTCTCTCCACAGTTGGTTTTTGTAGTCGTAGGCCGGCATTCTTTAGATGTTTGTCGCTGTCACCAACGGCGTCCCGAAAAGCCGGCACCAGGCTAAGACGCAATTTCTTTGGATCCCGGGGATAGTTGAGCGTCCGGCCCACCAGTCATTCGCAATCGCGACCACAACCGTCGGCCGATCTGCCATAGAGAACAATATGGGCCACACGATCACTTGCTCGTAACAGATGAGCACCGCCGCGCGCTCGCCGGCTACGTCTACCACGGGGGTTTCGAACCAATAGGCATGCGTCCCGTCACTCGCCCAGGGCCGCCACATGGTTAACGGCACAGGCATTCTCTGCCGATAAATGACTTTTGAACCCGTCCGGTTTACGGAAAGCAGGATGTTCGCGGAGCGACCGTCACCCTCCCCTATCTCAGCCCCCAGGAGCACGGTTTTATCGCCACTCGAGGCCAGCCCTTCCCTCCAAAACGCCTCTGGCACCTCAAACCACAACCCACCGATTGATTCGGGGAGGACGATCACCCGGTCAGGGGTTGCTGCCGCAAGCTTGGGTAGCGTCATCGCCCGCTTTAGATCTCGCCCAGAATCGACCTCCCCGTGTCCAAATAGCTCTTTCGTATCCAACCCTTGCCACCCGGGGAGACTTTTAGCGGGCCTCGCGACCAGGCCAGCCCACAAAACAAGCACCAAGGGGCTAATGGCCAACCACCCTTTGGGCACGACAGACAGCCCTACGGCCACGAACACCGCCCCTGCAATGCCTAGCCAGCCCCAGCCGGGAAACAGGGCCCCAGCGGCGTTTATCGGGTGTACCCAGCCTAGGACGCCTATCGGCGGCAGGGCCGTCACAATCAAGGGGAACGGCATCCACCACGGCCGCGCAGCCTTCGTCGGCTTCCAAAACCAGGCCCAGGTTGCCGCCACGACCAGCGCCGCCACTACCCAAAGGAGCACCCCGAGGGCAAGGAAGGTCCCGTAAAAGGTCATAACGCCGCCAGGCAGACCCCATGTCGCCCCAAGTTGGTAGCCGAGGACAACCAGGCCTGCGACCCAGCGCGATTCCGCTGCCGCCCATAACGATGGCATAATGAGTGCGAGTGCTATTGCGGGGTATGGGCCGATCCAGGCCAGGATCCCAACGACGGCGCCCCCAAAGATTAACAGTTTCTGGGCGCGAAATGCCGCTACCATGTGAGAACGGGTCTTAAGCGGCCTTCGATAAAGGTCGTCGGCACAGCCCCAAAATATCTCGAATCGAAGCTCCGGTCACTGAAATCCGACATTACCCACACCTCGCCAGGCCGCACGACGCCCCCGATCGCCTCATGCGGCAGCGGCCGTCCGCCTGAATCGAACTCCCGCACCAGACTATTGACGAGCTCGTGGCCATTGACGGAGACCTTTGCCGATACGTCCACGCGATCGCCTTCGACCGCGACGACTCGTTTGATGAGCCGGATCACAGCGTCCTTCCCGTCCACCTCGCGGACATAGCCCCGCCTTTCCGCTAGCCTGAAAGCTTCGCGATCGGCAACGACGTCGATCAGCACCAGGTCACCCCGCCTCCATTGGCCCTTCGATAGGCGGTACAAACCGATCGGGTACGACGCCGTTCTATTCCACCGCAGTCCCACCGCCCAGGCCAGGGTGACCAGGGCGCCGGCGCAGCCGAGGGTTGTTAGCACCAAATGGAGCCCTTTGCGGTCAATTCGGGGCATACGCTGGCGTCTCCCTTACAAACGATCGCTTGCCAGTGGCGCACTGATCTTCGAGCGAGCCGAAAACGTCGGATCCTTGAAGTAGAGAATCTGCCGGCCGTAGATTGGGGCCCGGCCCGCCGCGAAAACGAGCATGTCCCCAGCCTTTGTCACCATGCCGCCCTCGTCTTTTTCTGGCCCCGGCAGCCTCATGCACTCGTCCGGAGTCAGCAGCGGGCGTGAGAATTCCTGGATCGTCTCGTTCACCTGGCTTAACACTAAGCTGAAGCGTTTGCCCGATGTTCCGACCACCCTTTTCACCACGGTTGCCGTCCCTGTCATCTTCGAGAGCAGCTCCGCCGTCTCGATGCGGTTCGGCGCATAGGCCACTTTTATGTGGCAGTTCGATACGATTGCCTCGTGCTGCCCGTACGCCGCAGTCAATTGCGATAAATCCTGCGCGATCAAATAGGCCTTGAGCCCGTACCCCGCGAAATGCGCCAGCGCCTCCTCAAAGATGGGCAGTTTCCCAAGTGCCGGGAATTCATCGAGGAGGAGAAGGAGTCGATGTTTGTACGATGCCACCGCTATGCCGTCCTTAAATTCCATCCTGGGGGTTAGGCCTCGGACAATCTGGGTAATCAGGAGCCTCACGAGCGGCTTTAGCCTGTCCTTGTTCGACGGGTCCACCACAATGTAAAGAGTCACCGGGTCCTCGTGCCTCATCAGATCCGCGATCCGGAAATCGCTTTCGGCCACATTCGCCGACACCACCGGATCCGCGTACAGCATGAAGAAGGTTTTGGCCGTCGAAAGGACGCTTCCACGCTCCCTCTCCTCTTTCTCCATCATGTCGATCGCCGAGCTCGCGACCACAACGTGGCGTTTTCCGCTGTCGATCATGTTATTTTTCATGTCGGTATAGAGGCGATCGATGCCGCCCTCGCTCGTAAGCGTTGGCGCAATATCCCGCAACGACCCGACCCTGCCCTCCCCTTTTGCCCGGTACATGACGTAGATGACGACGCCCACGAGAAACATGAGGCTTGTTTTGTCCCAATGCTCCCTGATCCCCTTCCCGTCGGGGTCGATAATCATTTGAACGATGTTTTGCACGTCAGCCACCTCATGCGCGGTCCCAAGCCTCACTTCGGCGAGCGGGTTGTACCTCGCGCTATTGTTATCCGCGTCCAGCGGGTCGAATTTTAAGACTCTCTGACCAGCCTTCTTGCGCCACCCGGCCGTAAGTGCCCAATTCTCAGCCTTCAAATCGTACACGACCGCGCTATGCTCCCATGTCAGAAGCGTGGGCAGCACTAAGCCGATCCCTTTCCCGGAGCGAGTCGGCGCAAACGCGAAGACATGCTCTGGGCCATTGTGCCGCAGGTAGCGCGTCGTCCCTTTCACGTCCGCCCAGCCACCGACGTAGACGCCTGCCCCTTTTCCCCCCTCGCGCGGCAGAAGCCCGCTCGCACGGATCTCCTCGGGTGTAGCCCAATGCGCCGAGCCGTGCAGTCTGCTCACGGGTTTCGCCCGGCGGATGAAGAACGATATTATGTAAGACCCCACGAGCGCGGCGCCGATGGCGCCACCGCCGACTAGCAAGAAAGCCTCTGCAAAACGCGCCTTGTGCTCCCAAAACAAAGAATTCTTCCACTGACGCCACGCCCACGGCAAATAGACATGCCCGAACAAAGGGGGTCCTAAGCTCTCGTCATAATCGAAAGCGCCCGCGAGATACTGCGTCAAAGCGACATTCGCCGCGCAAAAGAGGGCTAAACCATATCCCACGACCCACGCCAAAAAACGGCTTTGCCCTCGGGATGTTTGCTCCTCCTCAGGAAGCCCTACAAAGCCTGTTGCCGCTTTACGATTCAAGAGCGCGCACCCTGCGGTTCGCGGTCCTTGGCGTGGTCGACCTCCTTCGCTTCCTCCTCTTCCCTCAGCGCCTTCACCTCGATCTTCGCAATGATCGCCTCGCCTTTCTTCCCGAGAGCCACGTAACGCTCCCCGGCTTCCGTCAGGACGCACCCCTGGCCCTCCGCAAGCCCCTTGTGAACCGGCACCAGGTTAAACCCGTAAATTATCGCCAGCTCCTCCCCCATCGCCATCCGGAGGCACTCCCACCTTCGATCGGTGGTCCCTTCGTCATCGAAATTCTTTGGGCGGTATTCGACAAGCCCCAAGAGGTGGATCGGCCACATCATCCGCCGCTGGGTTTTGAAGATAACGGTAATGCTTGGTGCGGTAGAGTTCGTGTAAGATACGATCTCATTCTCGCTTCCGACCAATTCAGCTCTTGTGGGTGTTAGCATAGTTTTATCTTTCGATGTACGGCTCCAGGATGACATCCTTTGCGACCATCACGTTGAACTGGTAACCAGGACGGATTTCCAGCGTCGGTTGAATTTGCATATTGCGCTTGGTAATCTCAGCGCCCGTCGCAGCGAATTGCTGACCCATGCTCGCGGCCACCGTTTGGCCCGCCGTGGGAACGCCGGTCGCCGATGTTGTTTGCGGCTGGGATAGCTGCGCGCCGGCGGAAAGAAGGCTCAGCATGAGGGTATCGCCGAAGATTTTCCAAAAATGGTTGTTCACTTGATCGTGAAACCCACCGTACCCGGCTTGATCGGCGCCCGGCATGTTCCCTAAATCGAGCGTTGAGCTATCCGGATAGTTTAGCCGCGTCCAAGCCACTTGCACCCGCTCCTGACCGATTGCGACGTGGCTATCGTATACGCCGACAAGCTTCGTGCCTTGCGGGATCAGCAAAAACTCTCCGGTCGCCGAGTCGTACACATTTTGCGAGACGTGGGCGATGATCTCTCCGGGCAGGTCACTATTGATTCCTGAAACCATTATCGCGGGGATGATCGTCCCGGCTTTGATCTCAAAACGGCTGATCGGGTGTTGCTTCTGTGCCGACAGGTAACCCGTATTCTTCTCCGTCGTCGCAAAAGCTTCCTTTCGCGCCTGAAGATTCGGGTCCTGGTCGGGCATGGCTGCTGGTGTCGCCGCCATTGTTTTCAATTCGTTCGCACTCCCCGGCGCCGGAGAACCTCCCGGGTTCACCCCCAGTTTTGCATGGGGCTCGGCCACCGCGTCGAACGTAGACACGTTTGTGACGGCAGTTAGCGCTGTACTGCGCATAGTTTCCTTCTTTGCCGACTCCATTTCCTCCTTATCGCTTCGGCTCGGGACTCGAATGCCTAACGGGCTATCTAGCCTGTCGCTCCCGGGAAAAGCAGCAATTAGTCCGCTATCGGCTTGATTAGCCATTTTCGGCGGGCGCTCCGGAATCGGCCCCGCTTTCGGCGCGTCCTTCTTAACGTCCGCAGCAGCCTCCTTATCCGCCGCCCGGTGCTTTTCGTCACCGCCCGCGTTCGATCCCCTCGAGTGCGAACCGCGTGACATCACCCCTTCAGTCAGCAGAACGATAATAACCGTCAACACACCGGCCAGGATTATGAGCGGCTTCTTGTTAAGGCGTTTTACGCCAGCGTCCGGCCGCAGCTCGTCGGGTGACTCATCGTCGGTGCTCATGGTCTTAATCGGTCCTTGCATCGTCCCCGGAGAAATAGAAGACCCCGATCAGCAGGCATTGACTGAAATGCTGGGAACCGACGATCCCCTCGCCCACCGTCAACGTCACCGATACCACGGAGACGCAAGGCGCGCTTTCCATCGTCTGCAGAAGCCTGGCGATCGCGGGCCAATCGTCCGCCGTCGCGTTCGGCCGCTGCATCGCATATCGACGGCCTGTCACATGCTTTAAGTCCGCAGGCCCCAGATCGTTCAAGATCCAGCCTGCTGTTCCCCTGACATTCGTGTCGGCCCAGAGCTTGAACCCGTTCTCGGACCAATTCTGACGACGATAGAACGCGAGGCGCCCCTCCGTGTCTTTCTCGCGCTGGGCGGTGAATCCCTGGAGATCGCTATTCCTGCGCCGAAGGTCGATCAGTACCGGGTTGTCGCGTCCGATCACCGCTGGGTGGACAAGCGGCGCCACATAGGCCGTTCCCAGTCCCACCAGAGTTACCGATAGCGTGATTATTGCCCCAATCCGCTTACGTTTCGCGGGTTTCATTTGAAGACTCCCGTAATTGTGAAGTCGGGCGATTTTTGAACCGCCGCCTTGATCGCGGGGTCCAACGTCCAATCATCGCCTGCACTCAGGTTCTTAAGGAAGATTTGGTAGGGGCCATTCGTCGGGTCCTGCAGCTCTTCATGAATGTAGCCCGACACTGCCCAAGTGCGTTCGGTCATCGCCACCGAGCGGATTGAAATGGGCACCGGCCGGGCCTGGTTTAGGGCGTTAAGAAACTTCCATTTGTGCGCCGCCGCTACCGATGCGGCCGACAAGACAGCTTCCGCTGCCTCCGTGCGCTCCTTATTCGCGAACAACTGAGTATTTTGGGTTTCTAAGCGCGTCTGTTCGGCCTTCTGCGCCGCCAGGTTGCTCTCGCTCGCCTGCAACTCGGAAACGTAGTTGCGCCACCCAAGCACAGCAAAAACGAGCACTACGACGCTCGCCACATAAAGGATCAGGTCCACCGAAACCCTGCTAGTCGGCGGTAGCAAGTTGCACAGGCCCTTTGCATCCAGGGTGGTGGTTGCATTCAGGAGATCGTCCAACGTGATTTCCTTGGGCTTCACCCCGTCCCCTCCCTCCATCGTTAGCGGAGTCGAGCTTACGTCCAGCACAAGAAAATTTCCGTGTTTGTCAGCCGGCGATGCAGCAAACGCGTCCGCCAGTTTCTCGCTGATCTCCTTGCCGCTCGCAGCCGTCTGGAAGACGTGGACGATCCGATCGCCGCCGCTTGTTGCCGAATATACCATGCCGCCGGCGTCGCTGTGCAGGAGCGCCACCGCCCCCTGCGGCTTATTGCCGATTGCCGGCAACGCCTCCAGTGCTGTCAGGATCGGAAAGACGCCTTCGAGGCGGACATTGATCTCCTCCAGCATTGCCCGCAGGAGCGGCAACGAGTCGGATTCCTCGATATAGAGGATCGTCGAGGCCTCGCCCCCTCCCGGCTGCATTAGGACCTTGTGCGCCGCCCAGGAGGTCTCGGGTTTGCTGAGAACCGGGTAGTCCGCGCTTAGGCCATCCCTTACGTCTGCCCGGGAGCCCTTCGTGCAAGTCGTCGTCACTTGGCTCAGGCTTGGCGACGCGTAGAGGATCCGGATTGCCGCCGGTTGCGGCTCCATTTGCTCGATCGACTCCCTGAACGCCCTGAGGCCGTCCCCGCGATCTCTGAATTCGCGCAGCGGTGTGAGCGGGCTACCGAGGGTAGCGACGCTATTATTCCAGAGAAGAACGGGAACGGCAGCGCTCATGGCGGACTCAGTAGGTCGCCACCAGGCAATAGAGTGTCACCTGGCCGGCCGCGTTCGGAGCGGCATACGTCACGCGCCCCAAGGTGTTTGCCGCGGAGGAGAGCGCCGTACTTGTATTGTTGACGAAATTCGCGCAATCGGCCGCGTCGGTTGCTGAGACTCCGGGGATAACGAGGGTTACGACGCGGGTGTTCGCAGGGAGAGACGTGCCGGAATTTGCCGTGTAATAATTTGTCCCATCGGTTCCTGGTACATTCGCCGTGGAGAGGGAGCAGATGACCCTTGGGACCAACGTAAAATCCTGGTTCGGCGCTGCATCCGGATTGCAGTAAAACGTGTTCGTCGTCGTGTTCCAAAGAAGAGGGGCCGTGCCGGCGCCTGCCGGTGTGTTATTCGCCGATCCAATCGCCAGATGGATCGCCTTTTCCAGCACGCCCTCCGTTAGCAGCACGTTGTCAATTGTCGCCGCCGCCGACACGGTTGCAGGCGCTGCCGCTCCGAGCAACGCCCCGGTCGTAGGAATCGAGGAGGTCGCCGGCGCATTTGTGATCGGAGGATACGCAGACCCGCCGACCTTCTGCGTATAGGTCACGAGAGCCGTCTGTATCTGTTGTACCAGCGTGGGCACGTCCCTTATGGCCGAACGGTGCTGCGCTTTGACAGTCGCGACCACGATGGCCGCGATCGACGCTGCCGCGATTGCAGCGGCTGCCATTATTTCGATCAGCGTGAAGCCCGCTGAGTTTCCCCGTCTATCGTTCATTTTCATGTTTCGTATTCCTATGTGGTATGGGTTTTCTAACTGGAAACTGCCGCGAGTATTTCCTCGATTGTTGAAACGCCCGCTCGGGCCTTCTCCATTCCGTGCTCGTACATCGAGCGACCGAATTGGCGCATGTGCGCCGTGAACTGCTCTGTCGGCGTCTTCTTCAGGATGAGCTCCGCCGTTCCGGGCTTATCCAGAGGGTAGATCTCGGCGATTAGCGTCTGGCCTTTGAATCCTGTCTGCTTGCAAAGCTCGCAGCCGCAGGGCTCGCGGTAATCCCCTGCGCCATACTCTTTCACGATGAAAGAAAGACGCGGCTCGATCACTGGCTCTGAGCACGAGCAAAGCGTTCGCACGAGGCGCGTGCCGACAACGGCCTTCACCGCGCCCGTGATCAGATACGGCTCCACGCCCATCTCGGTAAGGCGCCCAACCGCCGCTGGCGCACTCACCGCATGAAGCGTCGTAAATACGCGGTGCCCGGTCTGTGCGCTATGGATCGCGATTTCCGCGGTTTCCCTGTCGCGTACCTCGCCGACAAGGATGACGTCGGGATCCTGCCTGACGGCTGCCCGCAGCAGCAGGCCAAATGTGCGCCCTTGTGCGGCCTCCACCGCCGATTGCGCGTATTCGGTCACGGTGTATTCAACCGGATCCTCTATCGTAATGACGGCCTCATCGGGTCCGGCAGACACCGCCATAAGTGCGTAAAGGAGCGTCGTCTTTCCCGAGCCGGTGGGGCCCGTTATGAACATAACGCCGTCTGGCCGTGCGGCGTATTGCACCAGCAATTCGATCTGCTCCTTCTCCAATCCAAGCTCCGTCAAACTCCGAAGGTTCTTCGTTTCGTTCTGAAGCCGAATCACCGCTTTTTCTCCATAGAGCGTCGGCATCGTGGAGATCCGCAGGTTGAATGTCGTCGCACCCGCCTTGTAGCTTCCCTTCCCGTCCAGCGGCAGCGCGGATGCCCCAATGTCCAACTTTGCGAGGAGCTTCACCGCCTGCACCAAACCCTGCCGGAGATCCGCCCCGTACCCCGCATGGTAGTGGAGCCGCCCATTGCGCCGCCGCCGAACAACAACCGCATCCGGCCTCGGCTCAATGTGGATGTCCGAAACCTCGTCCGTCGCAGCCCAGGCTATGATCTCTTCCAGAATCTGCTTTGGGGTCTGGTCCTCGGGAGTCGTTGTATACGCATCCGTGATCGCCGCCAAAATATCCCCCTTGGCCGCAACGACCAATTTTACGGCCACATTCGGGAAATCCCGCTTGCCGTCTACGGCCGTGTACCTCGTCGGGTCCGCGACCGCGACCGTTATCCGGCCAGGTTCCTCCTTGTAGGGAACAACAATATGATGCGTCGCCCGCACTTGCCTCAACTTCTGCACCACGGCGGGCGCTATGCCTCGACGGGGGATATCGACGTACTCCAGACCGTGCTTCTCTGCCAGCAACCGCGCAATCTGCCCCTGGCTGCAGAATGACAGCCGTTCCAGTGCGCTCGCAAATCCTTCCCTCGGGTGCGTCCGATACATCGCAATTGCCGTCTCGAGCTGCCCGGCCGTGAGCTTCTTTAGTTCCATTAGACGAGTTCCGAGCCAGAAAGGGTCATGCACCGCCTTCTTTGCCGACTCCTTCGGAGCCGCGGGCATCGTGAGGACCGTCGACGTCGTTTTAGTATCGAGTGGCTCAGAGCGGGAACCGTTGGCTTTCTCCGGCTTCAGTGTCTCAGCGGGCTTTGGGGCGTCCTTCGGCAGCGCCACCGACGCCGCAACAGGCAGGGTCACCACCTCTTGCGGTCGCCGGTTCACCGGCGAAAACGGGCTGATCGGCCTTGATGGCGTCATCTTAGGGGATGATGTGCGCCGACACGGTTATCAGGAGCTCCGTACGCGTGTTGTTGGTCGCGTCGGTTTTCGCCAAGTCGCCTAGGAGCGGGATGTTCCCCAAGAAAGGCAGGCTGTTCGTCTGCCCCGAGCGCAGGGTTTGCACTAACCCGCCAATCATCGTCGATTCGCCGTCCTTCAATCTAATGATCGTTCCCAAAGAGGAGCTGTTTACGTCCGGGGCGGTCTGCGTCCCGTCGGGCGAGGTATCCGTGCCATTCAGCTGGGTGCGCGCCGGTTCCAGGTCGATCGTGATCCTGCGGTCGCTACCGACATGCACCGTGACCGGCGTCACAAAGCCGATCGTCTGCCGAAGCTGAGAATAGGTGTTGATCGTTCCCGTGCCGATTCCCGAGGCGGTGCCCGTGGTCGATAGGGACGTTGTTTGCGACAGGCTGAAGAAGGTCTTGTCGTCGCCCACCTTGATGAATCCCTTTTGGTTATTGAGGAGGCGGATCGAGCCATTCGTCACCAGCTTCATCGTCCCTTGCGCTTGAAGCGCCTGGACCGCTGCGGCGATTTTCCCGGTCGAAAAATTCCCAAAAAACATGCTCGGCGGCAATGCCGTCCCATTGATCGCTGAGATGCCTGTGTTGGTCGAAAATGAGCCGCTTGTCCCACCCCCGGCACTAATCGCCGTCTGTACCTGCGTCCAATCGACACCAAGCTTAAACGCATCGTTCAACTGGAGCTCGTGCAGGGTGACCTCCACGGCCACCTGGCAGTTCATCCGCTGGTTCCAGTCGTCGAAATACAGCTTCCAAAGCTCCTGCCGCTTGACCGTCGACGTCACCATGATGCGCCCGATCGATGGATTTATGGAAATCTTTTCACCGGCTACCGCCTGCGTCTGAATTTCGTCCTTAAGCGCCGCCCACGGTCCGTCGCCCGATTTCTCCGTGACTTGAAAAGAGGTGGTGCCCCCGCCTCCATTGTTTTGATTTCCAGCCTGGTTTGTCTGCGTCGTTGTCTGCGCTCCCAAGAGCCCGCCCACGTTGTTGTTCGTTGTCGTGCCGTTGTTGACTGGAGGATCCAGGGACACCGACGTCTCCGAACTCGACTCGCGCTTGATATTCGGGAAATCCACCGAATAGAACGCGATTTTCGTCTTCTTCACGTAAAGCGTCCCGTCCACCTGCTCCGTATAAAGATCGTTTGCGTTCACGATCCCCTGAATGAGCTCGCGAAGGGTCCCACCGTTAAAATGCTCCTGGTAGGTGTCTGGAATCCCCTGCTCTACATTGATGTTTATCTTGTACGCCTTACCGATCGCGTAAAACAGGGTTCCAACCTGAGCCTTGTCGCTCGTGTATGCCGCGGCCTGCGAATCGAGCTTTACGTCAAGCGCCGTCGGAGCCGGTGGAGGAGGCGGAGGCGGGAGGGGCGCAGTGGCTACCGGAGCGGGCGGAGGTGCCTCGGCCACAGGAGCCGGCTGCGCAGCCTTCTTCTTCTGCGCGACGGAACTGCTTTGGCACGCCGCCAAAAGCATCACGAATATCGCGACGCCACCTTCCCACCCTATCCGCCTCCATTTCAAATGTTTAAAACTCACGATTCGTTCTTTCGTTGTTTCGTTGCACATAAAAGGATCAGGGGCTTTCGCCGTTCGCGCCCCTCGGCGTGCCCGGCGCGATCCCGAGCTTCTTTTCCAGTGCAGCCCGATCGAAGGCGTGGTCGCACGCAGTCGCAGCCAGCACCCGCTTCTCCTCCACAAGTCTCGCAAGGGAATCGTCCATCATCACCATTCCGGTCCGTTTCCCGGTTGCGATTTCGTGCGCCAAAAGTTCGGTGCGCCCCTCCCGAATCACATTCACAACCGCGTGGGTGCGCCCCAGGAATTCGTACGCCGCCACGAGTTTCTTGTCCCCTTTCGGCCCGTCCGCCCGGATGAGTTGCTGCGCCAGCACGCCCAGAAAGCTGGAAGCCAGTTTGCTTAAGAGGTCCGGCTGCCCCTGCAACGCATCCGTCAGCCTCGTAACCGCGCCGGCCGCCGTTTTTGTGTGCAAGGTCGCCATCACGAAATGCCCGGTTTCCGCAGCCGTTATCGCCGCCTGCACGGCCTCCACCGTCCGCATTTCCCCGATAACGATGACGTCCGGATCCCGACGCATCAGGTCCTCGATCGCCTTCGGCCAGTCCCGGAAGTGTTGCCGGTGCTCGTTTTGGAAGATGCTGGACCTCCCATCGCTCAGGACGTTCTCGATCGGATCCTCCAACGTCTGAATCTTCAGCTCGAACAGCCCGTTTAGGTAGTCCATCGCCGCGGCGAGCGTCGTTGACTTGCCCGTACCCGTGGGCCCGGTCACGAGCAAAAGGCCGCCTATTCGCCGCTTGTTCAAAACCTCGAAAAACTTCTCCGGTATCCCGTACTCCTTGGGATCTCGCCTGCGCATCCGGATCCGGCGCATTTCGAGGACCGGCCCCTTCGTGCTCCTGTAATAGGCCACCCGCCAGCGGTTCTCCCGGTACTCGAACGCGCCTAGCTGCTGCTCGCCGCCTTCCAGGTCGGCTTTCGGCAGGGCATTCTTTAGTAGCTCCGCCCAGCCCTGCTCTGTCGTCGCCTCGCCGGCTTTCGCACAGCCCTGCGCGGTGCGATACCAGGGTTGGCTGCCTGCCCACACTGTCACGTCGCTCGCGTCGAGCTCTAGAGCCCGGTCGAGCTCGGCAATGCACTCCCCGGGTGCGGCCGGACCCGCGGGAGCCTCGGCCGCCTTTCGCTCCAAAGCTATCGTAAGCGGTGGCATGCTCTTAGTTGCTTGGCGGAATGATCGCGTTCGGGTCTGTCGCCTGGGCGCCTTGGACGCCTACTGTCCCCGTGTCCGAGGTGTTCTTAATCCCCGGCACCGTGGTTTTAACCGAGATCGTCGCCGTCGCCGTGTTTGACGCAGCATAGTTTCCCGAGGCAGGCGCCTGGACCGTCACCGTGTACGTTCCTGGGGTTGCCCAGCTAAGTTTTTGCGTGGTGCCGGCGCCCGATGCAGCGCCACCCCAGTTGTAAGACGTGTTTCCCCCTGCCGCCGTGAGCGTGACTGAAGCGTTGACGTAGATGGTGGCTTGCGAAGGCGTTACCGTGATCGTCTGCGGAATCGCGGTCGCAGTCACAAGC
>Ga0302194_10000159_pt1 | contig 45582 bp, 31 predicted proteins | sample II_Bog_N1_1_FD_200227 | JGI IMG/M metagenome (GOLD analysis project Ga0302194, IMG submission 200227) | Peat permafrost microbial communities from Stordalen Mire near Abisko, Sweden - II_Bog_N1_1 | ecosystem: Environmental > Terrestrial > Soil > Wetlands > Peat | place: Sweden: Abisko...
CGGTTAGAGTTGATGACATTGGGAATATTAATAATTTCAGTCCCGATGGTACAAAGCTGGTTTCGGTTTTAGCAGGAGATGGGGTCGTATGGAACATCACTCCGGCCCAAGCCCTGGCCGATCCCACCAAAGGGGAAATTCCACAAACATTTGCGCGGTTCGCCACTAACGGTGCGCAACTTATTACAACCTCGTTGTCATGGGATCCAAAAATCGAAGACTTGGATACGAATGATACTTCCTCGGCAACCAATATCCAATCTTCCGACATTGAGTGGGCCAGATTCACTTCTGATGGCGAACGATTAATCACTATCTTAACCGACAAGACGTTGCACATTTGGAATGCTCGGACGGGACAAAGCCTGGTTAAACCCGTTGCTGTCGAATCGGATATAACTTATTTCGATCTTAGCTCGGACGATAAGCAGATCCTCGCCGCGTCAGCAGACAATAAAGTGCGCCTTTGGGACGTGCTGACCGGCGAACCGATTTGCGAATCATTGAACGAAAAAACCAATGTTACCTCGGTTCAATTAAGTCCTGATCACAGACACATATTGACAGTCTCCAAAGACAAGTCAGTTCGTGTCTGGGACACTAAAACCGGCCGGTTGGTTGCCGGGCCGATGCAACATGACGGTGAAATTATGTGGGCTCATTTCACGCCTGATGGGAGTCGGATTATTTCCGATTCAGGATTCTTCAAGCTTCGTGTTTGGGACGCAATTAATGGACGGCTGTTGGCGGGTCCAACCGAACATACTCAAGAGATTAAGTCTATAAACTTCAGCCCCGACGGACTGAGGTTTATCGCCTGCTCATCGCCTGCGCAGGTCTGGGATTCACAAACCGGCAAGCCTGTGATCGCCGGGATTGCCGATGGAGTTCAGGTTGAGTCTGCGGAATTCAACCCGGATGGTAAAACGATTGTCACTTCTTCCATGGACAATATCGTGCGGACTTGGAATGCGAAAACCGGCCATCTGCTTCAGTCTTCAATCCACTCAAAAACACCCATTTATGCCACGGCCCTCAGCCCGGACGGGAAAATGATAGTTACCGCTTCCGAAGACGGCCAGGCGCGCATCTGGGACACGGAATCAGGCCAGGCTCTTTCCGAACCGTTCCCTGTGACCGGCGATGTTCGCACGGTGAAAATTGGTTTGGATGGTCGGAAATCAGTGCTGGTTTCAGCTCCAAATGTGGCGATCACTTGGGACATCATGCCTGTTTCCAAAGCATTGCCGCAATGGCTGCCGCCCCTCGTGGAGACTCTCGCTGAAGTGCATCTAAACGAGCATGGTGTCCTTGAACCCAGGGAGACAAACCTCGTGGAAACCGTTAATGATATTCATGAGCATTTGAAAAACTATTCTACAAACGATGCCTGGACAGTTTGGGGCGAATGGTTTTTGGCGGATCGTCAAACACGCGCCATTTCACCTTTTTCTTCGGTAACCATTCCGCAATTCGTGGAAAATCGCATTCAGCAACATACCCCCGAGGCACTCGGCCAGGCCGATTCTCTGACTCTCGGAAACACAAATTTGTTGCAACAGATTTCCGCTGCGCGCCGGGCGCTTGTAGAAGAAAAATAGGAGCAAGAATGGGTTGCCCATCAGGCCTCGCGGTCAATAGCTAAAAGTTATCTGGCCCGATTTTTTCTTCCCGGGTCAGCCCAGCGAACGGCGCGCTCGCACAATTTTTAAATCGTAAATCGTAATTAAGATAAAAGAACAAAGTGCGATTAATTGTAATTTTACTCTAAAAAGCCAAACAGTATCAGATTGCAGTATCAGGAGTCTTGTATTTTATGCCGAATCAATTTTCTGACTTACAAAAGTGAAATCGCATTTTTACTCTCCTTGATTTTAATATACTGGCGAATCTACTTGCCATTTATTTTTAGCTGGCCACAATAAAAGCTTAATGAAATTGGGCATGTTTTGTGATTCTGATTCTGGGGCTAGCACGGTTGCACTAACGGCAAGCGACCTTCGGATTACCGAGTGAAATTGTCAAATTCCCTAATAAATTTATGGTTCGGGGCGTAGCGTAGTCCGGCTAGCGCGCTTGCTTGGGGTGCAAGAGGTCGGGAGTTCAAATCTCCCCGCCCCGACCATTTTTCAGCTTAAAAACGATTTCTTTACTAAATTCTATCCTTAATCTATCGTGAAGGTAGATGAAACCAGAAGCAGCTAGCGACGTTAAGGAAGTAAAGAGGAACGGAATTTCTGTCCGTATTCGCCCCACAAACAAAGACGGCGCGACATATTTTGTTCTGGATTATCGCGTGCAGGGGAAGCGAAAGCTTGTCTGGCGCTCCACACTTGCTGACGCACGCGACGCCGCCAACGCCGCCATTGACAAGATAACTGACGGGCAAGGGGACAGATTTCAGCGCTAAAGCAGATGCTCTTGAAGAGAAGGGCTATCAACGAATTGCCACTGCTGTTCGTGAATTGGCAAAAAACTATGAGCGAGATGCCGAGCGGGAAGCAATCCGAAAAGACGATGAGCGAATTGGATGCTTCTATCAAAGCCGAGATGGAGGAGCTTCGGCCTGAAAATATTGCAGCCGAAGAGAAGCGTCGCCACGATGATTACGTCAATACTCATCCAGAATTAGGACAGCAGGTGCGAGTTGATATTTCGTCTGGAAAAATCCGAATTGGCATGACGGCGGAACAAGTGCAGGCCAGTTGGGGCAAGCCACCGAACGGTGTAAATGCGACAGTAACGGTTTATGGCAAATCCGAACAGTGGATTTATTACGGTGACTATCTTTATTTTGAGGACGGCATCTTGACTTCGTATCAAAAGTTCCAGCAATAATGGCTGATTTGTAATTCGCAACTGGTCGTGCTTTAGGGGATAGAACCGCTGTCATCCGCCGAGGTTTAGGAGGCGTTTTGGTGGAGAAGGGGAAGGGGGTCTAAAAGGTTTAATGCCTCTTAAATGGCCTTTGGGCTTTAATGGAAAAATTCTATCTATTTCTATCGTGTTAAATTGATTTCTTTGCTTTTTGTTGCTTCTTAACGAAAACGTGTAAATCGTCTGAATCTATTGATTGTATTGCGTGTTGTTTGTTTTCAATACTTCCGTGATTTTGGCCTGACGGAGTTCAAATCTCCCCGCCTCGACCACCATTTTTGAAGGAAGCTTTCCAGCGGATCAGTTGGCAGGGCTGATGCTATGGATCAGCCATGTTGAAATCTTCTGAAAAAAACCGCAGTGTCTTCTGCCACCTCATCACTGATTTTCATTCCAAGCGGCAGTGCCGGGCGGCGCGCTTTGACATCTGGGGTGTGCTGGCTTCGGCACTGCTGGCTGCCGGGCTGGTGGAATTGGTGCGGCTGCTGGTTTCACGTTGAACCGGTCACTGCGGCGAATCCGTGATGTGCGGGGTGAACGAAAGGTTCAAATCGCCGACGGCCACTTCGAGCGGCTTGCCGGCCTTCGCAATGACCTGGGTGACGGCGAAGTCGTGGGTTTCGCCGTAATCATTTTTAGATTCAATGGCGAGGGTGATTTGGACATCCTGCTTGTCGAGCAGCTTCGGGGTGAGCGTGCAACTTTCGCCGGAGGACAGCAGCAGGCAGGTGTCATCGTGGTTGGTGAGGGAGATTTCGCCGAGATCGCGGTTGGGCGAATTGGCTCCGGCGGCCAGCGCGGGCGGGGCGGATTTGAGTGACGCCGGTTGCTTATGACAACTGGCCGGCAAAAGTCCGGTCAGAAAAATCATGACTGCCGAGGTTGCTTGCGATATTCCCATGCCGTGAAATCAGCAAGAATCAGGCCGACCAGAAAAAGCTAAAAAATTCAGGAAACAGGCAGGGCGAGTGTCCAGAAAACGTATCGCCGCCCAAAAATAATTCAATCCGCCCGAACTATCCAATCAGTCCACGCGGTCAAAAATCAGCAGGTTTCTGCCGTCTTTGACCGACAGGCGAAAATCTTCCGCCGTCGCGGTGAAAAATTTATCCTCGCCGCCGTTGAATGTTATATGCAGGTCGTAATTCGTGCCATTGGTGCTCCAATCGCCTTTCCAGTCCTCGTGTTCGATGGTGGGGAATTGCCCGGGGTTCACTTTGAAGCGAGGCAGGCCTTTGACGAAGAGTTGATTGTCGCCGCTGACCAGCACGCGGGTCTGGGCGTAGGCTTGGCCGAGGATGACGCGCAGCAGGCGCATCTGACTGGCTGGCATTTTGGGTTGGTTTTGGCGCATCCACGCCAAAGTCACCGTCGGATTGAATTCCCAGCGGCCGATGAGTTTTTCGTCATCATATTTTGCCGACTTGCCGGTTTGCAGGTAGGCCGTGAGGTCATCCATATTCGTCAGCAAAATTCCAGTCAACAGGCTGGTCTGGTCTTTGTTCTCCAAAAATTCGCGCACGGTCGGGTCTTTAAATAAATCGCCCACCGAAGTGCCGGATCCCAATGCATTCGTCACCGTGCCGTCTTGCACCAAGGGTTTTAAATCATCCCGTTCCCAGAGCGAGGTCAGCGCCGGATACTCGACGAGCCGGGAACCGATTTTGGGATCTCTTTGTTGCATCAAGAAACCGGCCAGATCGGAGAGTTGATAATACGCCGGCGGCAAGGTGCCGACGGCGGTCGCCATGCGCGCGAGGTGCGTCGCCTCAAGATCGTTGCCCAGCGTATTAATTGTCCGGATGGCGAGTGGCTCTTCCGGCGCGACTGAAACTTGCGTGGTCAAATAGGCGATGTTGAAAATCACAAAGCAAATCAGGACGAAATACAGCGCGCCGTTCAACAAGCCGACGCAGATGCCGAGCCGCGAATTCATCCGTTCCCACAGCGCCAGCCGCAGGTCGCCAGCCTTGTATTTGTAAAATTGCTCCACCTTGCCGTGAATCGGCTGGCCCGCGATTTTGAACAAAGCAGAAACCAAAATGAAACCGCAAATCGGCGACAGTCCCCACAACAGCAGCGGATTTTTCACGCCGAGATGCGACAGAATCGGATAGCAGAGTTTGCCCGCCGCGCCGGCCAGCAGCGCCGCGAACAAAATGCCGACAAATGAAATCGCCGCGCGAATCGCGCCCAGCCGCCAGCCGGCGAGTGCCGTTGAAATCAACACGACCAAAGCTAGAATCCAGATGCTCATACCTTCATTAAAAGTCATCCCCAAAAAAATGCACGACGAAAATTGCGGCTGTAAGTTGAAAACCCGCCAGCAGCGGTTATCTTGCCGCCGCGTGAAAATCTCCGTCATCGTCCCCGCCTTCAATGAGGAAAAACTTCTGGGCGCGTCGCTCGCGGAAATAAATTCGGCTGCCGCCGCCTTTCTTTCACGCGGCTGGCAGTTCGAACTGTTCGTCTGCGATAATAATTCCACCGATCGCACCGCCGACATCGCCCGCGCCGCCGGGGCGAAAGTAATTTTTGAGCCGATCAATCAAATCGCCCGCGCCCGTAATGCCGGCGCCTCCATTGCCACCGGTGATTGGCTGATGTTTGTGGATGCCGATTCGTATCCGAGCGAAAAACTTTTTGCCGACGTCGCGGAAAAAATTTCCTCCGACAAAGTCTTGGCTGGCGGCGTCACCATACGGCTCGATGAAAAATTGTTCGTCGCCGGACTCATTACGCACTTGTGGAATTATTCGAGCCGGTTCGCGCGGCTCATGGCCGGTTCGTTTATTTTTGTCGAGGCGGCGGCATTCCGGCAGGTTGGTGGCTTCAGCCACGAATTTTATGCCGCCGAGGAACTGGACTTGAGCCTGCGCCTCAAAAAACTCGCGCGCGAAACGAAACGGAAAATCGTGATCCTCCACCGGCATCCCATCAAAACTTCCGCACGCAAGACGAAGCTCTATACCGGACGTGAGTTGGGCGGATTTTTTCTGCGCTCGATTTTCCAACACCGCAAAACCATCCGCGACCGCGAGGCGGCGTTCATGTGGTATGACGGGCGACGTTGAATCGAAATTTCCTTGTTTCGGACTTCCTTATTGATTTGCGGCTTCGCGCATCGCCGCGAAAAGATTTTTGCCGGATTCTTGGGCGACTGGCGTTTTGGATTTTGAATCCGAAGTTTCAACGAGTTCCTCTGGCAGTTCTTTCAGGAATGGTGATGGCTGGCACGGCAGCGACTGGCCGTATTTTTTCCGCGTGCCGCAATGCGAAATCGCCAGCGTCAACATCGCGCGCGTTACCGCGACGTAAAATAATCTGCGCTCCTCGTCCAGCGTGCCTTCGATTTTCGAGCGGGAATGCGGCAGCAAGCCATCCTCAAGACCGACGATAAAAACATGCGGAAATTCAAGTCCCTTGCAGGAATGCATCGTGATGAGCGTGACGGCGTCAGCGGTGTTTTCTTTTTCCTCCTCGCGGTCGCTGTCGAGCGTGATGTTTTCCAGAAAATCGTCGAGCTGCGCCGCAAGCGTGGGCGCGCTGCCGTTCATCGTCGCAACTAATTCTCTCAAATTTCGCACGCGCGCCTCGGACACTTCGGGATTTTTTTCCACGCGCCGCAGTTCGGCGAAGTAGCCGGTTTTGGTCAGAAAATCTTCCGCCCACGTGGCAAGACTTTTGCCGCCGGACGTCTGCTGCAAATCCGATTGCGTCTCCTCGATGAACGCGACAAACGCCTCAATACACTCGCGCGTGTTTTTTTGCAACGTCGTCGTTACCAGCGGATTTTTCATCGCAGTAAACACGGAGCATTTCCGCTCGTGGCTTGCGCCGAGCAATCGTTCCATCGTCATGTCGCTCAAGCCGCGCGCCGGCACATTGGCGATGCGTAGCAGGCTGATATCGTCGTGCGGATTCAAAAAAGTTTTGATGAATGCGATGAAATCCTTAATCTCGCGCCGGTCAAAAAAACTTTGACCGCCGATCAAATGATACCGCACGTTCGCCTTGCGCAATTCCGTTTCGATCGGCCGTGACTGCTGGTTCGTGCGGAACAAAATCGCGCATTCCTCCCAGCGCACGCGGTGTGCGATGCGCTTGAATTCAATCTGCGCCACAATTTCGCGCGCCTCCGTTTCATCGTTCTCGTAAGTCTGCAACTGGATTTTTGCGCCGGTTCCTTTTTTCGACCACAACGATTTGCCGCGCCGCCGCACGTTGTTTTTGATGATGGCATTCGCCGCATTGAGAATCGTCGTCGTGCTGCGGTAATTCTGTTCCAGCTTGACGACTTTGATCTCCGGAAAATGTTTTTCCATGTTCAGCAGGTTCGCGACCTCCGCGCCCCGCCAGCCGTAAATGCTCTGGTCGTCATCACCGACCACGCACAAATTCCGATGCTCTAGCGTCAGCGCGTGAACCAGCTGAAATTGCGCCGCATTCGTGTCCTGGTATTCGTCCACCATCACGTAACGATATTTTTCCCGGCACGCGGCGAGCGCATCCGGATGCTCGTTGAACAGGCGGAGCGTGAGCAAAATCAAATCGTCGAAATCCACCGCGTTGCACGCGTGCAGCGCGGATTCGTAACGCTTGGCAATGTGCACCGCCAACGCCCGGACGCTTGGATCCACAAATACGCCGGAGCTTTCGCCGCCGTTTTTGAATTTGCTCAACAGCGCAAGAATCGCGCCGGGATCGGTCTTCTCGCCTTTTGCGGAAATGGCCGAGAGGATTTTTTTCACCGCCGCGAGTTGTTCCGATTCGTCGTAGATGACAAAATTATTTTTGTAACCAAGCTTCTCGATATGCACGCGCAAAATCCGCACGCACAAGGAATGGAACGTGCAAATGGTCGGACGATTTTCTTTGTCCCCCTTGGACTTTGGGCCTTGGACTTTGGACTTCGGCAGCAGTTTGTTGACGCGTTCCTGCATTTCGCGCGCGGCCTTGTTCGTGAACGTGACACCGAGAATGTTTCCCGGCGCAATGCCGCTTTGCACCATGTGCGCAATGCGAAAAGTGATCACGCGCGTCTTGCCCGTGCCCGCGCCCGCCAAAATCAACACCGGCCCGCGAATCGTTTCGGCGGCCAAGCGTTGCTGCGGATTGAGCGTGTTCAGGTTCACCATCGGGACGCGGAGTTTAATTTGCGGCGAACCGAACGCAAGCGCGCAGCCGAAATTTTCTTTTTCAAGCCACAGATGGGCACAGATGAAACACAGATTTTTTTAATTTTTCATCTGGGTTTAATCCGTGTTTCATCGGCGGCTAAAAAATTCTTTCAAAAAAAATAAGTTGCGCAACCGGCGTCGCGCAGCTTAAGAGTTTGCCAAGTCGCATGGGAAAAACTCTTATCATCGCAGAAAAGCCGTCGGTCGCCGGGGACATCTCCAAGGCGCTCGGCAAGTTCGAGAAAAACGCGGACTTCTACGAGAATGACCAATACGTCATCTCGTCGGCGGTCGGCCATCTGCTGACCATCGCCGTGCCGGAGCAGTTCGAGGTCAAGCGCGGCAAATGGACGTTTGCGCATCTGCCGGTCATCCCGCCGCACTTTGATTTGCTGCCGATTGAAAAAAATGAGGCGCGGCTGAAAGTGCTAGTGAAGCTCATCAAGCGCAAGGATGTCACCGCGATCGTGAATGCCTGCGATGCCGGGCGCGAAGGCGAATTGATTTTCCGTTACATCGTTCAATACGCGAAAAGCGACAAACCGATCCAGCGGCTCTGGCTGCAATCCATGACGCCGGCGGCGATCCGCGACGGCTTCGCGCACCTGCGCACAGACGGTGAAATGATTCCGCTCGCGGACGCGGCGACGTGCCGCAGCGAAAGCGACTGGCTCATCGGCATCAACGGCACGCGCGCGATGACGGCGTTCAATTCCAAGACCGGCGGTTTTCATCTCACAACGGTCGGCCGCGTGCAGACGCCGACGCTGGCGATCCTCGTCGAGCGCGAGGAGAAGATTAAAAAATTCATTCCGCGCAACTATTGGGAAATCCACGGCACGTTCGGCGCGCAGGCGGGCGAATACGCCGGCCGCTGGTTCGATGAAAAATTTTCCAAGAAGGAAGGCGACGATCAACTCAAGCAGGAGCGCGTTTGGGGTGTAAGTTTCGCGGAAGCCATCAAAACGAAATGTCTCGGCAAGCCTGGCATCGTCACGGAAGAAAGCAGACCGACAACTTCGATGTCGCCGCAGCTTTATGATTTGACGACGTTGCAGCGCGAGGCGAACGGGCGTTTTGGTTTTTCCGCAAAAAATACTTTGGGCCTCGCGCAGGCGCTTTACGAAAAACATAAAGTGCTGACGTATCCGAGAACCGACTCGCGTGCGTTGCCGGAAGATTATCTGGAAACAGTCAAGACGACGCTGGGAATGCTGGCGGACACAAATTACCGCACGCCGGCGGAAACGATTTTGAAAAACGGCTGGGTGCGCCCGAACAAACGCATTTTTAATAATGCGAAAGTGTCGGATCACTTCGCGATCATCCCAACGCTCATCGCGCCGAAAGTTTTGAGCGAACCGGAACAAAAACTTTACGATCTTGTCACGAAACGGTTTCTGGCGATCTTTTATCCGGCGGCGGAATTTCTCGTGACCACGCGCATCACGCGCGTCGAGAACGAACCGTTCAAGAGCGAAGGAAAAGTGATGGTAAACGCTGGCTGGCTCGCGGTCTACGGCAAGGAAGCGGCGGAATCCGACGACACGCCGACGCTCGCGCCTGTGAAACCGAACGAAACGGTGAAGACGGAAAAAATCGAAGTCGAGGCGAACGTCACCAAACCGCCGGCGCGCTATTCCGAAGCCACCTTGCTCGGCGCGATGGAAGGTGCCGGTAAATTGATTGACGACGAGGAATTGCGCGAGGCCATGTCGGACAAAGGGCTCGGCACGCCCGCGACGCGCGCGACGATCATCGAAGGTTTGATTTGGGAAAAATACGTCGTCCGCAACGGCCGCGAATTGCAGCCGACGGCGAAGGCGTTTTCGATTATTACGCTTTTGCGCGGACTGGAAATTCCGCAACTCTGCTCGCCGGAGCTCACGGGCGAATGGGAATTCAAATTGAATTTGATGGCGCGCGGCAAAATGAAGCGCGACGAGTTCATGAAAGAAATCGCCGATGCGACGCGCGACATCGTGGCCAAGGCCAAGAGCCACGAGAGCGACACCGTGCCAGGCGATTACGGCAAGCTCAACGTGCCGTGCCCGAAATGCGGCGGTGAAATACTGGAGAACTACAAAAAATTCCAATGCCAGAAATGCGATTTCAGTCTGTGGAAAATTGTCGCGAGTCGGCAGTTGGAAATTGCCGAGGTCGAGGAACTGATCAGCAAAGGCACGGTCGGGCCGCTGCAAGGATTCCGCAGCAAGCAGGGTTTTCCGTTCGCCGCCATTATTAAAATGGGCGCGGACTTCAAACCGGAGTTCGATTTCGGTAACGACAAAAATGCGGATGGCGTAGATTCCGCGCCAATTGATTTCAGTGGCAAGGAACCGCTCGGCAAATGTCCGAAGTGCGGCGGGCGCGTGTTTGACGGCGGGATGAATTATCTTTGCGAGAACGCGACGGGCGCGGCGAAAACCTGCACGTTCAAGACGGGCAAAATTATTTTGCAACAGCCGATTGAGGCGGCGCAGGTTAAGAAAATGCTGGAGACGGGCAAGACGGATTTGCTCACGAAATTTATTTCCAAGAAAAACAACCGTGCGTTCAAGGCGTTTCTCGTGATCAAGGACGGCGGCACGGCGTTTGAATTCGCGCCGCGCGAACCCAAGGGTGGCAAGGCGAAGGACGGCACGCCGCGCGAGCCGCTGCCGAAAATTGATTTTACTGGCAAGGAAGTCGTTGGCAAATGCCCGAAGTGCGGCGGAAAAATTTTCGACACCGAGCAAGGCTATCTTTGCGAAAATTCCCAACGCGACGCCAAGGCGTGCAAATTCAAGATCGGTAAAGAAATTCTGCAGCAGCAGATTGACGCGGCGCAAGCGAAGAAAATCCTCGCCGACGCCAAAAGTGATTTACTCGACAAATTCATTTCCAAAGCGGGCAAGCCGTTTCCTGCGTATCTCGTGATGGACGTGAAAGGAAAAATCACCTTTGATTTTCCGCCGCGCGAAGAATGAAACCATTTATGGCTTGGCCGAGGCGCTGACTTTGAGTCGCGTGGCTTCTGGAAAAGAGAAGCCGGATTTTTTGGAGGCAAGCGCGAGGCCAAAATCCAGCATGGCCTGTTGGCCTTCGGGTTCGATGTTAAGCGGCGGGAGAAAGAAGTTTGCGGTCACGCCTTTGAGTCCGCCTAGAAAATTCTGCCAGAGTCCGTCGCTGGCGTCCGTCCGCTTGATTGAGGCGAGGGAAACTTCCATTTTTGGCGGCCCTGAATTTCTTTTGAAGGTGAGCATATTGACGCGGGCCACCATTTCGTTTTCCGATTGCACCGCGCCGTCGCGGTAGCAAAGGTCTTTCAAATTGATGGTCACGGGGCTGGTGTGTCCGTAACTGTTGAAACGCAGGCGCACTTGGTTGACCTGGCGCACGCCGTTGGTGATCACGCCCGCAATCTCCACATTGCCGCTGCCAGTGCCGGTGACATTGATGGCGGCTAGCGCGTGCTTGATGATGCCGCCGTTCTGAAGTTCATTTTGGCGCCGTTTGATTTTTGCTGTGAGATCAAAAATGTTTTGTTGGAAACCAGTGCCGGTGAATTCAAATTCACAGGTGGCCACGAACGTATTGCCGTTCGTCTGGCAGGCCAAGGAAAGCACGCGGGCGCACTGGGTGTTGCCGGCGTTAGTGAAAACAGAAACCGGATCCGGCGAGATCAACGGCACAAAATACATGAATTTGCTCACGGCGTTTTTTTGTGGCTGACCCTGGCCGTAATCAAACTGCAAGGTCGGGCCGGTCGGCGCGGCGGCGAGACGGAAAGTGGCGAGGAAAAAAAATGCCAGCAAGAGGAGTGGGTTTGGATTTTTTTTGGCGCGGGCGAAAAACATTGGTGCGTATTCTTCATGGTGGCGGGGATGATTTCAAGCATTGAGCGAAGTCAGTTCGGCTGATATAAAAATGGAGGAAAAAATTAACCATGCAACTTTACTTCAAAAAATCCGGCCGGGGCAGGGCGGTGATACTGTTGCACGGATTATTGGGCTCGGCAGACAACTGGCATCCTGTCGCATTGCAGCTGGCGGAAAAATTTCGGGTCTTCGCTTTGGATCAGCGCAATCACGGTCAGTCACCGCACAGTGACGAAATGAACTTTCCGTTGTTGGCGGCGGACGTGAACGAGTTCATGGCGGCGCGCGGGATTGAAAGTGCGCACGTCATCGGCCATTCGATGGGCGGCAAAACGGCGATGCAGTTCGCGCTGCAATTTCCGGCGCGAGTGGAAAAACTGGTCGTCGCGGACATGGCTCCGCGCCAGTATGCACCGGCGCACGAGAAGATTTTCTCGGCGCTGCTAGCGCTGGATTTGAAAACATTTTTGGCGCGGCAGGAAATCGAAGACGCGTTGGCGCCGGAAATTCCCAGTCTCGTTTTGCGCCGGTTTTTGCTTAAAAATCTTGGGTGCAATGCGGCTGGCGAATTTTTCTGGAAAATAAATCTGCGCGGGCTGGCGGAAAATTATTTGCAGTTGCGGGAACCGATTTCAGCTTCAAAACCGTTTGTAAAACCGGCGTTGTTTGTTCGTGGCGGAAAGTCAAACTACGTCAATTCTGAAGACGAGCCGAGCATCCGCGAGCTGTTTCCGCAGGCACAAATCCAGACGATTGCCGAAGCGGGCCATTGGATTCACGCCGACCAGCCGGAGGAATTTTTGCGCCGGTTGCTGGAATTTTTATGAGCGGCGGCGTGAAATAAAAAATATCGGGCTGGAATTTTTTCAAACTTGGTGCATTGGTATTAGCACAATGTTGGCAACTCCTGAAATCATGCGTGAGGCTACACAGCTAGCGCGGGTGGAAGAATTTCTTCCGCGCTGGCGTGAGCTGCCCATTTACCGTGCCGCGCTGGAAAATAATTTTTACCGCCTGCCGCTGATTGGCAAACGCGAGTTGCGCGAGAATTTTCCAAGTAATTTTTTGCGCGCCGGTCAGAATCTGGACGCGTTGCTCGAAAATAAATCGGTCGAACTCGAACACACATCCGGCACTTCGGAAGAACGGACGGCGGTGCTGTTCGGGCGCGGCTGGTGGAACGCGCAGGAAACGCGCGTGCTGCGGCTGAATAAGTTTGTCGCGCAAATTTTGGACGAAAATCCAAATGCCCGCCGCGCCACGCTCGTGCCACCGATTTGCAATGGGCTCGTCTGCTTTTCCAACTGGACTTCCAAATCCGCGCGTACCGTGGACACCACGCTATTCGTCAACGAGGCGCGCATTCCGTTTTTGCTGACGGAAGCGGAGTTCGCGCGCATGGCCGGGGAAATTTTGGAATGGTCGCCGGTGTTTCTGGATTTGGATCCGGTGCATGGCGCTTGGTTCGCGCTGTATTGCGAGCGAAACGGAATTAAATTTCCGTCGGTGAAATTTGTTTTGTGCAGCTATGAATTTGTCAGCGTCGTCCACCGGGAAATTTTGCAGCGCGTTTTTGGCGTGCCGATTTTTAATTTTTACGGCTCGACCGAGACCGGCCATTTGCTCATGGAAAACGAACGCGGCGAAATGCAGGCCAGTCTTGAAAATGTCTTTTACGAGATTATCGAACCGGATGAGCGCGGCATCGGCAATCTGGTCGTGACGACGCTGACCAACGATGTCATGCCGCTCGTGCGCTATCGCATCGGCGATTTGGTGGAACGTTGTGAACTGCCTTACACCACAAACTATTTTGTCCACGGGCGCGCGCGTGACGCATTGCGGCGGTGCGATGGTCGCCGGGTGACAACGCTGGAAATTGACCGCTGTTTTGCCGACGTGAACGGCATCGCGCATTATCAACTGCGGCAAAACGAAAACGGCGAATGCGATTTGCAATTTATTCCCGACCGTGAAGCTCCCAGCACGGAAGAATTAAATCAAGTGACGGCGCAAATTGAAAACCTGCTCCAGTTAAAAAATAAAATTACCGTCAGCGCGGTGGAAAAATTGCCGCCGTTGACTTCGGGAAAATTTCGGCTTACCTGTCGCGTTTGAAATTGAATCCCGCACCAGCTGGCGAAAAAACAGAAGTCCGCAACAAGTGGATTTCAAAATTCCTCGCGCACTTGGCGACGGATCGCGGCGCTTCGATTTACACGCAAAGGAATTATTCGCAGGCGTTGACGGAATTTTTTCGCTGGCATCTGGACGAACGCAAATTGCCGCCGGTTTGGGAAAAAATTCAGCGCGATGACTTTCGGAGCTTCGTGAGATTTCTTGGCCGGAATAATTTGAGCCGCGCGGCGGTGCAGCTTCGGTTTTCCGCGCTACGGACATTTTATAAATTTCTTATCCGGCACGGTGCTGCCGAAAGTTCACCGATTAAAAACCTTTCGCTGCCGAAACCGGAAAAACGGCTGCCAAAATTTTTGACCAAGCCGCAGATGGAAGCGCTGCTCGTCGCGCCGTTCGAGCTTTTGAAGATTCGGAAGGAGAAAAAAGTCGGCCGGCCAATTTCTCAAATCGCCGCGTTGCGCGACGTCGCCGTCCTGGAAATGATTTATTCATGCGGCCTACGCGTGAGCGAGTTGTGCGGTTTGCGCGTGGACGACATTGACTGGAGCGAACAGATTGTGCGCGTACGCGGCAAGGGCAAAAAAGAACGGCTCGTGCCGGTCGGCAGGCCGGCGCTGATGGCGATTCAGGATTATTGGAACACGTTCAAACAGCCGCCGGGCGGGATGTCGCCGATTTTTTTTGCGGAGACAAAGAAACGCGCGCCGCTGTCACCGCTGCAATTATCGCGGCGGCTGAAAAAATATTTGTCCATCGCCGGGCTTGATCCGGGCTTGACGCCGCACAAATTGCGGCACAGCTACGCCACGCATTTGCTCGACGCCGGCGCGGATTTACGGAGCGTGCAGGAACTGCTCGGCCACGCGCACCTCATCACGACGCAAGTTTACACACACGTCACGACGGAGCGGTTGAAGCGGGCTTACGATGCCGCGCATCCGCGCGCCTGACTCTTTCAGCGTTAAGCGAAGACAATTTCTGCAAAGTAAATTGGTTTGTGTTCTCGCGCCCATGTCGCAAAATTTAATTTAAGGAATATTCCAGTTCCCTTAAAAGTGAAGTTTGCCTTTTCATTTCGACCAAAGCTTTTTGATACGCTGAAAAATTATTCGGCGCAGACTTTCTTTGCCGACCTCACGGCGGGACTGATTGTTGGCATTGTCGCGTTGCCGCTGGCGATGGCGCTGGCCATCGCGTCGGGACTGAAGCCAGAGATCGGGATTTTTACAGCCATCATCGGAGGTTTTTTGGTCTCACTGCTCGGCGGTTCGCGGGTGCAAATCGGCGGGCCGGCGGGCGCGTTTGTGCCGTTGCTCGCGCCGATTGTTTTATCGCACGGGCCGCAGGCGCTAGTGGTCTGCGCGCTGATGGCGGGTGTGATTTTGTTTGTGCTGGGCGCGTGCAAGTTGGGCACAATGATCAAATATATTCCGTTTCCGGTGGTGACGGGTTTTACGAGCGGCATTGCGATCATCATTTTAAGCACGCAAATAAAGGACTTCTTTGGGTTGCCACAAAAACTGCCGCCGGATTTGATCGGCAAGTTGCGCTCGCTCGCAGAAAATTTCCAACCGAACTGGCCGAACGTTTTTCTCGCGACCGCGGCGACGCTGGCAATCTGGTTCTGGCCAAAAAAACTTGGGCGGCGTTTGCCGGGTTCCATCGTGGTCATCGTGCTGGCGTCGTTCGCGGTGAAATTTTTTCATTGGGACGCGCAGGCGGGTATTCAAACTTTGTTTTCGCAGTTCGGCGAAATGCCGCGCGGATTACCGATGCCGCATTGGCCGTCGCTGTCGCTGGATGCGTGGCGCGCGCTCGTGCCAGCGGCGCTGACGGTCGCGGTATTGGGCGCAATTGAATCGCTGCTGTGCGCGGTGGTGTCGGATGGCATGATTGACGACCGGCACGACTCGAATCAGGAATTGATGGGGCAGGGCATTGCGAATGTCGTGGTGGGAATTTTTGGCGGAATGCCGACGACGGGCGTGATTGCGCGAACGGCGACAAATGTGCGCAGCGGCGCGAAAACGCCAGTGGCGGGAATGATTCATTCGCTGACGCTGCTGGTGATTTTGCTCGTGGCCGCGCCGCTGGCGAAACACATTCCGCTCGCGGCATTGAGCGCGGTGCTGGTGGTGGTGTCGTTGCACATGGGCGAGTGGCATCAGTTCAAGCGGTTGACGAAATGGCCGAAGAGCGATGCGATAGTTTTTCTTTGCGCGTTTGGATTGACGGTGGTGGTGGATCTGCCGACGGCGGTGGGCGCGTCACTGATTTTAGCGTCGGCGTTGATGGTCAAGCGGCTGGCGGAGACGGCGCATGTTGAGGCGGACGCGGAAGTGACACAGGGCAATTCGATGGGACAACAGGTGGCGGGAAAAATTGTTCCCGATGGCGTGATGGTGTTCCGTGTTTTCGGCGCGTTCTTTTTTGGCGCGGCGGACAAATTGGAAACTTCATTGCGCGACGCCGGCCAGTCGCCGGAAGTTTTGATTTTGCGGATGCGCGACGTGCTGGCGCTGGACGCGACCGGTTTGGACGCGCTGGAAGATTTGCTGGAGAAATTACGGCGCGACCGGAAGGATTTGATTTTGTGCGGGACGCATTCGCAGCCGTTGTTTGCGCTGATGCGGGCGGGCTTTATGGAGAAAATCGGCGAGGCGAATGTGTGCGGCGATATGGAAGGTTCGCTGGCGCGGGCGGGGCGGCTACTCGACCAAAAGAAAAACAAAAAAATTATTGACAGCTAACTCCAAATTGCTAACTTGCGGTGGTCAGAGCCGTAAAATTTCAATTTACCGAAGCCCTCTCTATTTCGGAAGAAAGCTGAGAGGGTTGGTTTTTTGTCGCTTTACGGATTGGGTTTGAACATAATTTTCTGGATGCCCAAGTAGCTCAGTTGGTAGAGCACGTCCTTGGTAAGGACGAGGTCATCAGTTCAATCCTGATCTTGGGCTCCAGTTAAAACAAAAACGAAAACAGCAACACACGAAATCACATGGCCAAAGAGCAATTTCAAAGAACGAAACCGCACGTCAACGTTGGCACCATCGGTCACGTTGACCACGGCAAATCCACGTTGACCGCCGCCATCGTCGCGGTGCAGAACCGCAAGGGTCTGGCGCCCTTGATCGAATATAAGGACATCACCAAAGGTGGCACGGTCCGTGACGAGACGAAGACGGTGACCATTGCCGTGTCGCACGTCGAATACGAATCTCCCAAGCGTCACTATGCGCACGTTGACTGCCCCGGCCACGCGGACTATGTGAAGAACATGATTACGGGTGCGGCGCAGATGGACGGTGCGATTCTCGTGGTGAGCGCCGCTGACGGTCCGATGCCGCAGACGCGCGAACACATTTTGCTCGCTCGCCAAGTCGGTGTGCCGAGCATCATTGTTTGCCTGAACAAGGTTGACTTGGCTGATGCAGATTTGCTTGAGCTTATCGAAATGGAAATCCGCGAATTGCTCACGAAATATGGTTTCCCTGGCGACAAGACGCCTATCATCCGCGCCTCCGCGACGGCGGCGCTCGCGGGCAAGCCGGAAGGCGAAAAGGCGATTGCGGATTTGCTCGACGCTCTGGACAGCTTCATTCCTGACCCGGCACGCGAAATTGACAAGCCGTTTTTGATGTGTGTCGAAGACGTGTTCACCATTGAAGGTCGTGGCACCGTTGTGACCGGTCGTGTGGAACGCGGCATCCTCAAGAAGATGGAAGAAGTTGAAATTGTCGGCTTGAAGGATACCCGCAAGACTGTAGCGACCGACATCGAAATGTTCCGCAAGCTTTTGGATTCGGCGAGTGCCGGCGACAACGTCGGCGTGCTGCTGCGCGGCACGACGAAGGACGAAGTGGAACGCGGCATGGTTTTGGCCAAGCCCGGTTCCATTAAGCCGCACACGAAGTTCAAGGCGGAAGTTTATGTTTTGACCAAAGATGAAGGTGGCCGTCACACGCCGTTCTTCACCAACTACCGTCCGCAATTTTACTTCCGCACCTCCGACGTCACTGGCACGCTCACGCTGCCGACGGGTGTCGAAATGGTGATGCCAGGCGACAACGTCTCGGTGGAAATTGAATTGCAGAAGTCCGTCGCGATGGAAAAAGGCCTCAAGTTCGCGATTCGCGAAGGTGGCCGCACCATCGGTTCCGGCATCGTCGTGGAAGTCATCGCTTAATCGCGAAGTAGTTTTGGGAGCGCGGAGTTTTGAACCTCCGTGCTCCCTTTTTGTCCGAAGATGCGGCGGTGGTTTTGACGGTTACGGCAGTAGCTCAATTGGTAGAGTAGTGGTCTCCAAAACCATTGGTTGCAGGTTCAAGTCCTGCCTGCCGTGCCAGTCTGCTAAAGTGGAGAGGTGGCAGAGTGGTCTATCGCGGCGGTCTTGAAAACCGCTTTAGGCGAAAGCCTAACGGGGGTTCGAATCCCTCCCTCTCCGCCAGTTTTTTGGCGGTGAAGGAAAAATAAAATGCGTGGCTGCGGCTCCGCCAAGTCAGATATATTTTGTGAACGACTGGATACATATTGGAATTTGGACGGCGGCGATCGGCATTGTATTTGGCATCCTTTGGTATAAAGGCCAAATCCAGAGCCTCGCTGTCTATGTCTCGGAAACGCGCGATGAACTCAAAAAATGCGCTTGGCCGAGCTGGGAAGAACTGAAAGGTTCCACCGCGCTCATTATTATCATGGTCGCGCTGCTCGGCGGATTCGTCGTGCTAATTGATGCGGTTCTGTTCAAGACGTCATTTCATCCGTTGCTTCAGGGCGCGGCAATCATTTTAGCTGTCGTTTTGCTCAACCTAAATTCCAAGCGACAATAATTTTTTAATTTCATGCGCAACCAGTGGTTCATCATCCAAACGCTTTCCGGCCAGGAAAACAAGGTCAAAGACAGCATTGAAAAACGCGTCAAGACCGAGGAAATGCAGGACTTCGTCAAGGAAGTGCTTGTGCCGATTGAAAAGGTTGTTGAGGTTCGCAACCAGAAGAAGACGGTGTCCAACCGCAAGTTGTGGCCGGGTTATGTTTTTGTGGACATGGTGCTGCTGGACGACGAGCACCGCATCATCGAGAAGCCGTGGTATTTCATCCGCGAGACGCAGGGGGTCATCGGTTTTTTGAGCGATCCGCCGCAGCCGACGCCGACCGAGGAAGTGGACGCCATCAAAATGCAGATTTCCGCGTCGGAAGAGACGGAAAAACCGAAGGTAAATTTTGCCGTAGGCGAAACGGTCAAGATCAACAACGGGCCGTTCCTGAATTTCAGCGGCGTGATCGAGGAAATTGATCCGGAACGCGGCAAGCTGAAAGTCACGGTAAATATTTTCGGACGCAATACGCCGGTCGAATTGGAATACTGGCAAGTCGAAAAAGCTTAATAGAATTTTATGGCAAAGAAAATTACAGGACAAATCAAATTGCAGATTCCGGCCGGTCAGGCCAATCCAGCGCCGCCCGTCGGCCCCGCGCTCGGCCAGCACGGCGTGAACATCATGGGCTTCTGCAAAGAATTTAATGCCGCGACCAAAAACGACGCCGGCTTGGTGATTCCCGTGGTCATCACGGTTTACCAGGACAAGTCGTTCACGTTCATCACCAAGTCGCCGCCCGCGTCCATCTTATTGAAAAAAGCCGCCGGCATCACGGCTGGCAGCAAGACGCCGAACAAGGACAAAGTCGGCAAGGTCACGCGCAAACAGATTTTGGATATCGTGAAAATGAAGTCCAAGGACATCAATGTGAATTCCGAAGATGCCGCCGTGCGCCTGATTTCGGGCACCGCGCGCAGCATGGGAATTGAAGTTGTCGGTTAACTGAAACAAACAATCGCGGGAGAATTTTTTTGATTCGCTTGCACCGCAAAAAATAAAATGCCCAGCAAAAGATACAAAAAGGCGCTTGAAGTCGTGGACGGCAAAAAAGCCTATCCGCTCAAGGAAGCCGTTGGCGTGCTCGCCAAATTCCCCAAGGCCAAATTTAACGAAACCATTGACCTCGCGTTCCGCCTCGGCGTTGATCCGAAGCAGTCCGACCAGATGGTTCGCGGCACGGTTCCGTTGCCTCACGGCAGCGGCAAGACGGTGCGCGTGCTCGTTTTCGCTCGCGGCAACGCGGCTGACGCGGCGAAAGCTGCGGGCGCGGAAAACGTCGGTTTTGAAGACATGATTGCCAAGTGCAATTCTGGCTGGAACGATTTTGATGTCGCGATTGCGACGCCGGAAGCGATGATCGAAGTTCGTAAGCTTGGTAAAGTTCTTGGACCGCGCGGCCTGATGCCGAATCCGAAAACCGGAACTGTCACCGAAGACACGGCGAAGGCTGTGAAAGAAGTGAAGGCTGGCCGCGTTGAGTTCAAGGTGGACAAGGCCGCGAATGTTCACGTCATCGTCGGCAAGGCTTCGTTCAAGCCGGAAGAAATTGAGGAAAACGCTCGCGCGGTCATCGAAGCCGTCGCCAAGGCGCGCCCGAACAGTTTGAAGGGCGCTTATATCAATTCGTGCACGCTCTCGGCGACGATGAGTCCGCCCGTGCGTGTGGACATTCGTGAATTTGCCGCCAACTAAAAGGAATTACCATGCGTGCTGAAAAAAAAATATTGACGGGTGAATATGTCGCCCGGTTGAATGCCTCGCCGTTTTTTATCGTCGTCGGCTATCAGGGTCTGAAGGTCGCGCACCTCTCCGAGCTGCGCAAACGGCTGACGCTCGCGGGCGCAGAAGTTCACGTTGTTAAGAACACCGTGTTCAACGTGGCCGCGAAGGAAGCGGGCATCGGCGATTTGAACGGCTCGCTGGCCGGTCAGATTGCTGTCGTCACTGGCAAAAAAGATATCTCCGCCGCCGCCAAAGCGGTGAAGAATTTTGCTGCGGAATTCGACAAGCTGAAACTCAAGTTCGGCTATCTGAACAACCAGCGGCTCGAAGAAGCGAGCGTCATCGCCTTGGCGGATTTGCCGAGCCTCGACGTTTTGCGCGCGAAGATTTTGGGCTTGCTCGTGGCGCCGGCAACGAAGCTGGTGACCTTGATCAACACGCCGGCGTCGCAACTGGCGCAGGTCATCAAGGCGAAGGCCGAAAAAGGCGAATAAATAATTTTCGGTTTGCGATTTCAGTTTGAAATTTCAAATCGGAGAAATAAACAAACAACAACAACGTAAATCGTCGGTTCGCGGGCTGTGAACTGAAAATTGCCGAAGCCGAGGCAGACGACGAGACGAAAAAGAAAGCAAAAGTAAAGTTATGGCAGACATCGCAAACATCGTAGAAGAATTGAGCAAGTTGACGGTAATCGAAGCCGCCGACCTCGTGAAACAACTGGAGACCAAGTGGGGTGTTTCCGCCGCCGCGCCTGTCGCGGTTGCGGCTGCTGGTGGCGCTGCCGCCGGTGGCGCTGCGGCTCCGGCTGCGGCTGCAAAAGACACTTTTGACGTGATCATCGCGTCCGTTCCGGCGGACAAAAAGATCGCCGTCATCAAGGCCGTCCGTGAAGTGAAGGCCGGTTTGGGTCTCGCCGAGGCAAAGGCTTTGGTTGAAGGCGCGCCGAAAACTTTGCTCGAAGGTGCCAATAAAGCTGACACCGACGCCGCCAAGAAGAAGCTCGAAGAAGCGGGCGCGAAAGTGGAAGTCAAGTAAGTTGCCGGTTTCGGGGCGGCGGCGCGTTTGCCGTCGCCCCATTTCATCCCCGCGAAAGGCGGGACAAATTGGATAATAATTTTAATTGGTAGGACATTCGGTTGCGGGTTTGGCAAGCTGGCCGTTGAACACGGCGGGCTTGCCTTGTGTCGTTAAGTAAAATCGGTGCGGCGTATGCCGCGCCTAACAGAAAGTATAAAATGCCATCGCGAGCCACAGAACGTATCAACTTCGGTAAAATCAAGGAAATCGTCATTCCGCCGAACATGATCGAGTTGCAGACGAACTCCTACGCGGAATTTTTACAGGCCGACCTGTCGCCGACGAAGCGACAGAAGCACGTCGGCTTGGAATCCGTTTTCCGTGAAGTCTTTCCCATCAAGAGCTATGATGAAAAGATTGAGCTGGATTATGACACTTACGAGATTGGTGCGCCGAAGGTGGACTGGCTCGAGTGCCTGCGCGAAGGCACGACTTATGGCGCGCCGCTTTACGTCACGTTCCTGTTGAAGGACGAAGGCAAAAGCGCGAAGGAAGAAAAAGTGTTCATGGGTGAGCTTCCGCTGATGACGCCGCAGGGCACGTTTGTCATCAATGGCGCGGAACGCGTCGTTGTCTCCCAATTGCACCGCTCGCCGGGCATCGCGTTTGAGGCGACGCAGCATCCGAATGGAAAAATGCTGCACAGCTTCCGCGTCATTCCCGATCGCGGTTCGTGGTATGAGGCGATGTTTGATACGAGCGATCTGCTGTATGTTTATCTCGACCGCAAAAAACGCCGCCGCAAATTTTTGACGACGACGTTTTTCCGCGCGCTTTCTTTCTTGGATCATGAGACCAAGGAAAAAGGCAGCAAAGCCAAGGACAACGGCGGCCTGACGCGTGGCACGGACGAGGAAATTTTGAAGCTGTTCTACACCATCGAGGAATTGACGGTGAAGGAAGCGGAGAAGATTGAAGATTTGCAGAACCGCGTGCTGGTTCATGACGTGGCGGACGAGGAAAAAGGTCTGGTCATCGCGCGCGCCTTCGAGCCGCTTTCGAAGGCCGTCGTCAAACAGATCGCCGAACTTGGTGTGACCAAGATCAAGGTCGTGGACACTTCGGTGGATGAAGGCAACATGATCAAGTGCCTCAAGAAAGATCCGGCAAAAAATGAAGAAGAGGCGCTGAAGGATATTTACCGCCGCTTGCGCCCTGGCGATCCGCCGACCGCCGCGAATTCGCGCGCACTCATCAAACGTTTGTTCTTTGACGAAAAACGCTATGACCTCGGTCGCGTGGGCCGTTACAAAATTAATCAGAAATTGGGCATGAAGGGCGACAGCCGCATTCTGACCAAGGAAGATTTGGTTGCGGCGACTAAGTATTTGCTAAAGCTCAAGAAGGGCGAAGGCTCGCTGGATGACATTGATCATTTGGGCAGCCGTCGTATCCGGACGGTGGGCGAATTGCTTTCCAACCAGTGCCGCGTGGGTCTGTCCCGCACGGAACGTTTGGTGAAGGAGCGCATGACGCTGTTCGATCAGACGGTCGAATCGATGACGCCGCAGAAGCTCATCAATCCGAAAGCACTTTCCGCCGTGATCCGCGATTTCTTTGGCCGCAGCCAGTTGTCGCAGTTCATGGATCAAATTAATCCTCTCGCCGAACTCACGCACAAACGCCGCTTGTCGGCGCTCGGGCCAGGGGGTCTGTCGCGTGATCGCGCGGGCTTTGAAGTCCGCGACGTGCATCCGTCGCATTACGGCCGCATTTGTCCGATTGAAACGCCGGAAGGTCCGAACATCGGCCTCATCGCGTCGCTCGCGACGTTTGCGCGCATCAACGAATTCGGTTTCCTTGAGACGCCGTATCGCAAAGTCGAGAACGGTCGCGTCACGGAAAAAATCGAATACCTGACCGCCGACCGTGAAGAACAGTTCATCGTTGCGCAGGCGAATTCCGTGATGGATGACAAAGGTCATTTCACGGACGACCGCGTGGTCTGCCGTCAGCGCGGCGAATTCATTGACGTGGAGCCGACGAAAGTTGACTTCATGGACGTGTCGCCGAAGCAGCTTGTTTCAATTGCTGCGTCCTTGATTCCGTTCCTCGAACACGATGACGCGAACCGCGCCTTGATGGGTTCCAACATGCAACGTCAGGCCGTGCCGCTCCTCGTGACCGAGGCGCCGCTGGTCGCGACGGGTATGGAAGACCGTGTCGCCCGCGATTCCCGCGCCGTGCTGGTGTCGGAAGAATCCGGCAAAGTCGCGTCCGTCAGCGGTGATCAAATCATCATCACTGAAAACGGCCATTTGCCCGAAGGCAAAAAGAAAATTAAACACGATCCGGAAAACGGGGTTTCCGTTTATCCTGTCCGCAAATTCATGCGCTCGAATGCGGCGACCTGCATCAACCAGAAAATTTTGGTTGAAAAAGGTGACAGCATCAAAAAAGGTCAGGTTCTGGCCGACGGTCCTTGCACACAGGGCGGCGAGCTCGCGCTCGGTCGCAATGTGCTCGTGGCGTTCATGCCGTGGAACGGTTACAACTTCGAGGACGCGATTCTCATCAGCGAGAAGATTGTCAAGGAAGACATCTTCACTTCGATTCACATTGACGAATTTGAAGTGGCCGCGCGCGACACCAAGCTCGGACCGGAAGAAATCACGCGCGACATCCCGAACCTCGGCGATGAGGCGTTGAAGAATCTCGGCACCGACGGCGTTATTCGCATCGGCGCCGAAGTGAAGCCCGGCGACATTCTCGTCGGCAAAATCACGCCAAAATCCGAAACCGAACTTGCGCCGGAAGAACGTTTGCTCCGCGCCATCTTCGGTGAAAAAGCGGCGGACGTTAAAGATACTTCGCTCAAAGTTCCGTCGGGAACTTACGGCATCGTCATGGACGTTAAAGTTTCGGCGAAGAAAGACGCCGACCGCGTGAGCCGCTCGGTTTCCAGCGAGGAAAAACGCCACGCGAAACAGATTGAGGAAGATCACAAGAAAAAAGTCACCGAGCAGGAAGACCAGTTGACGGAAGCGTTGAGCAACATTTTGCTAGGCGAAAAAATTCCGCTCGATGTCGTCAATAGCGAGACCGGTGAAATCATCATTCCGGCGAATCGCAAGATTACGAAAACGTTGTTGCGCAAACTCGCGACCGTTTACGATCGCATTGAAATTGATCCGTCGCCGATCCGTAACAAGATCAACGAAATCATCGGCCAGTTTAAGAAGAAATTCGACGACTTGCAGATGCAATACGACGAGGAAATGGAACGCGCCGAAGCCGGTGAAGGTGTCGAAGCCGGCATCGTCAAGTCGGTGAAGGTTTACATCGCGTCGAAGCGCAAATTGTCCGTTGGTGACAAGATGGCCGGACGCCACGGTAACAAAGGTGTCGTCGCCAAGATTGTTAAAGAAGAAGACATGCCGTATCTTGCGGACGGAACGCCGGTGGAAATCGTATTGAATCCGCTGGGTGTGCCGAGCCGTATGAACGTCGGCCAGGTTTTGGAAACGCATTTGGGCTGGGCGGCGAAGCTGCTCGGTTTGAAGTTCGCCACGCCGGTGTTCGATGGCATGAAGGAAAAGGACATTCGCGGCTATTTGAAACAAGCCGGTTTGCCCGAACACGCCAAGACGCATTTAATCGACGGACGCACGGGCGAACAGTTCGACCAGGAAATTGTCGTCGGCTACATCTACATGATGAAGCTCGGCCATTTGGTCGCGGACAAGATTCACGCCCGCGCGGTCGGGCCGTATTCGCTCGTCACTCAGCAGCCGTTGGGCGGCAAGGCGCAATACGGCGGCCAGCGCTTCGGCGAAATGGAAGTGTGGGCGATGGAAGCCTATGGCGCGGCTTACACGTTGCAGGAATTGCTTACCGTCAAGTCCGACGATGTGCAGGGCCGCACGCGCATCTACGAAAGCATCGTCAAGGGCGACAACTCGCTGGAGGCCGGCATCCCAGAATCCTTCAACGTGCTCGTCAAGGAAATGCAATCGCTTGGTCTCGACGTGAAGGTTGGTTACTCCAACCCGATCGAACACGCCGGCAGTGACAACGCGCAGCAGGCGGCCGTGGCCGCGCTGACGTCCAACGAACCCTGAACGAAACTTTGCTGAATTAAAATCGTATGACCACTTCCAAAGAAAACGCCCGCGAGATTCTCGGCCTCGAAAAAGTCAACCAGGTTGACTACGTCGGCATCACGCTCGCGTCGCCCGACGCCATCCGCTCGTGGAGCAAAGGCGAAGTCAAGAATCCAGAAACGATCAACTACCGCACGTTCAAGCCCGAAAAGGGCGGCCTTTTCTGCGAACGCATCTTCGGTCCCGTCAAGGACTGGGAATGTTCCTGCGGCAAGTATAAACGCATCAAACATCGCGGCATCGTGTGCGATCGTTGCGGTGTTGAAGTGACCTTGTCCCGCGTTCGTCGCGAACGCATGGGCCACATCGAACTCGCCGTGCCAGTGCAGCACATCTGGTTCTTCAAGTGCATGCCTTCGCGCATCGGTCTGGCGCTGGACATGACCGCGCGCCATTTGGAACGCGTGATTTATTACGAAGATTATCTCGTCATTGATCCGGGCACCACGCCGCTCAAGGCGAATCAGTTGCTTACCGAAGTTGAACTCCGCGAAGCGCGCGAAACTTACGGCGCCGAAGCGTTCACCGCCAAGATGGGCGCGGAAGCCGTGCGCGAATCGTTGTCGCGCGTGGATCTGGCCAAGCAGGCTGACGAACTCGCGATTGCGATGACGGAAACCAAGAGTAAGCAGATCCGCAAGAAACTCGCCAAGCGCATCAAGTTGCTGCAAGGTCTCGCGTCGTCGAAGAGCCGTCCGGAATGGATGATTCTTACGGTGCTGCCGGTGATTCCGCCGGACTTGCGTCCGCTGGTTCCGCTCGAAGGTGGACGTTTTGCGACGTCCGACTTGAACGATCTTTACCGTCGCGTCATCAACCGCAACAACCGTCTCCGCACGTTGCTCCAGCTCAAGACGCCGGAAGTCATCATCCGCAACGAAAAGCGCATGTTGCAGGAAGCCGTGGACGCATTGTTCGACAACGGCCGTCACGGACGCCCGGTCACCGGCGCGGGCAACCGCTCGCTGAAATCTTTGAGCGACATGCTCAAGGGCAAGGGCGGCCGTTTCCGTCAAAATTTGCTTGGCAAACGCGTGGATTATTCTGGCCGCTCGGTCATCGTGATCGGACCGGAACTGAAGTTGAACCAGTGCGGTCTGCCGAAGAAGATGGCGCTCGTTTTGTTCGAGCCGTTCATCATCCGCCGCTTGAAAGAGCTGGGCTACGTTCACACTGTTCGCAGCGCGAAGAAAATGATTGAGCGCCAGACGAAGGAAGTTTGGGACGTGCTGGAAGAAGTGACCAAAGGTCATCCGGTTCTTTTGAATCGCGCGCCGACACTTCACCGTTTGTCTGTTCAGGCATTCGAGCCGCAGTTGATTGAAGGCGAAGCGATTCGCATTCATCCGCTGGTTTGCACAGCGTATAACGCTGACTTCGACGGCGATCAAATGGCCGTTCACGTTCCGCTGTCCGTCGAAGCGCAGATGGAAGCGCGTTTGTTGATGATGGCGACGAACAACATCTTCTCGCCCTCCTCCGGCAAGCCAATCATCACGCCGACGCAGGACATCACGCTGGGTTGCTATTATGTGACGGCCGAACCGCGCAAGGCCGCGCCGGCCAACTCGAACGAATTGCCGCTGTTTGGCTCGAAGGAAGAAGTCATTTACGCTTACAGCGACGATGCGATCAAAACGCATGATCGCATCCGCCTGGCAAATCCCGATCTCGGCAAGAAGACCGCTTTCGGCAATGCCGAAAAGAAAATCATTGATACAACGGTGGGCCGCGTATTGTTCAGCGAAATCTGGCCGAGCGAACTCGGCTTCCACAACAAGCCGGTCAAAAAATCCGACCTCGGTGATTTGATCTGGAAATGTTACAAGTTTGCCGGCCACGACAAGACCGTCGTCATGTTGGACAAACTTAAGGAAATTGGTTTCCGTGAGGCGACCAAGTCCGGCGTGTCCATCGGCATTGACGACATGATTGTCCCGAAGGAACGCGACGAACAGATTCGTAACGCCCACGGGCAGATCAAGGAAGTTGAGAAGCAGTATCGCAAGGGTGTCATCACTTCTGGCGAACGTTACAACAAGATCGTGGACGTGTGGACGCATTGCACGGATCAGATTTCCGGCGTGATGTTCGACACCTTGAAAGCGAACCAAGGCAAGAAGGAATACAATCCAGTTTATCTGATGGTGGATTCCGGCGCGCGTGGTAACAAGCAACAGGTGCGTCAGCTCGCCGGTTTGCGCGGACTTATGGCCAAGCCCAGCGGCGAAATCATCGAGAAGCCGATTTTGGCGAACTTCCGCGAAGGTCTGTCGGTGTTGGAATATTTCATTTCAACTCACGGCGCGCGCAAAGGTTTGGCCGATACCGCGCTCAAGACTGCGGATTCCGGCTACATGACGCGCAAGCTCGTGGACGTTTCTCAAGACGTGATCATCCAAGAGGCTGATTGTGGCACGACGAACGGCATCTGGGTTTCCGCTGTGTTTGAAGGCGAAGACGAAGTGGTGAAAATCTCCGACCGTCTGGTTGGTCGTTTCGCCTGCGACGACATCGTGAATCCGGTCAGCCCGAAGGAATTCCTCATCCGCGCCAACGAAGAAATTGACGAGACCAAGGCCAAGGCGATTGATGTCGCCGGCGTTGACCGCGTCCGCATCCGCTCGGTGCTCACCTGCGAAAGTAAGCACGGCATTTGCCGTCATTGCTATGGTCGCAATCTCGCGACCGGCTCGCTGGTCAAACTCGGTGAGGCCGTCGGCATCATCGCCGCGCAGTCCATCGGCGAACCTGGCACGCAGCTCACGATGCGCACGTTCCACACCGGCGGTGTGGCGGCGGGTGTGTTCAAGCAGCCGCAGATCAAGTCGAAGAACGATGGTATCATCAAATACAATGAGTTGCGCTCTGTTGAATTGGAAGACGGCAACAACATTGTTTTGAACAAGAACGGTTCCATCCAGATTCTCGCGCCGGATGGCCGCGAACTGGAAAACCATACCATCGTCATCGGCGCGGTCATCTCCGTGAAGGACGGTGCGAAAGTCAAGAAGGGCGACACGTTCGTCCAATGGGATCCGCACAACGTGCCGATTCTCTCCGAGAAGGCTGGTAAAGTTAAATTCCATGACATCATCGAAGGTGTGACGATGAAACAGGAAGTTGACGAAGCCACCGGCGAAGAATCCATGGTCATCATTGACCATAAGGAAGATTTGCATCCGCAGATCATCATGTCAGACGAGAAGGGCGAAGTCGTCGCGAATTACCCGATTCCGTCGGGTGCGCACGTCGTTGTCAACGAGTCCGACAAGATTGTTCCCGGCACGCTCATCGCCAAGACGCCGCGCAAACAGGCCAAGACCCGCGACATCACGGGTGGTCTGCCGCGTGTGGCGGAATTGTTCGAAGCGCGCCGTCCGAAAGACGCGTCGGAAATCTCCAAGATCGACGGTATCGCGGACTTTGGTCCGAGCGTGCGCGGCAAACGTTGCGTGCTCATCACCGACCCGGTCACGAAATTGCAGGAAGAGCATCTCATTCCGATCGGCAAGCACGTCATCGTCTTCAAGGGCGACTTGGTCAAGAAAGGCCAGCAGCTCACCGAAGGCCCGATGGATCCACACGAAATTCTGGACGTCTGCGGCCCGCAGGAATTGCAGGAACACTTGGTCAGCGAAGTGCAGGAAGTTTATCGTCTCCAAGGCGTGACGATCAACGATAAGCATATCGAAATTATCGTGCGCCAGATGCTCCGTAAAATTCGCGTCACCGAAACCGGCGACACGCAATTCCTTTGGGGCGAACAGGTGGACAAATTGGAATTCGAGGCTGAGAACGAAGCCGTCGAGAAGAAGGGTGGCAAGCCGGCGGAAGCCGTGCCCGTGCTGCTCGGCATCACCAAGGCGTCGCTCGAAACCGACAGCTTCTTGAGCGCTGCGTCGTTCCAAGACACGACGCGTGTGCTCACCGAAGCCGCGACGCGTTCCAAGATTGATTCACTGCGCGGCTTCAAGGAAAACGTCATCATGGGTCACATCATTCCGGCGGGAACCGGCTTTGATATGCACCGCAAGATCACGCTCAACCCGCTGGTCGAATTGCCGGAAGAACCGGAACCGGTGGAAGCCGAAGCGTCCGAAGCGGAAAATCCGCTGCTCGCTTAAGCTGAAATAAAATTACACGCGGCGTCCGACGAAAGTTGGACGCCGTTTTTTTGATTTAGCTAGTTGCCCAGATTGGCAAGGGCGCGGTGAACTCGACCGGCTCCGAATTTAACGGGTGCAAAAATTTTACCCGCGACGCGTGGAGGCATAGCGGCGGATCGCCGACCCCGAGCGTCTGGTTGCGGCCTATTTTTTTGTCCGGCAGATAAATCGTGTCGCCGCATACCGGCAAGCCGAGATGCCAGAGATGCACGCGAATCTGATTCGTGCGTCCTGTGAGCGGTCGCGCTTCCAGAAGACTTGTGCCGTCGGGATAACGATGCAGCACGCAAAAATCCGTTCGCGCCGCCAGACCGTTGGCCAAATCAATTGTGCGTGAACAATGCTCGCCAGCGTCGGCGCTGATGGGTGCGGCGCAATAAAATTCATCGGCCGGCAATTGGCCGTTCACACGCGCGCGATAAGTTTTTTCCACGCGTCCCTGTGCGAATTGCCCCTGTAACTTCGCGGCGAAAAACCGCGTGCGCGCCGCTAGTATTAGGCCGGTCGTGTTCGCGTCCAGCCGGTGCGCTGGAAATGGCGTCTGCGGCTGATATGCCGTGTTCAAAATATGTTGGAGCGTGTTGAGGTAAAACCGGCCGCCGGCGTGCATCGGCAGCGGTGCCGGTTTGTCCACCACAATCAGGGCTTCGTCCTCGTGCAAAATTTTCACATCGCCGTTGACCGCCGGCTCGGTCACGTTCGGGAAAAGATGCTGGTAGCGTTCTCCAGCGCGGACAATTTGTGTGGCCACCGCAGGTTTCTGTTCCAAGTTGACGACGCGGTTGAGCGCAAATTCAGCCAGCCATTCTGCCGCCGAGACATTGCCAACCATTTGTCTCAGTGCAGCCAACAGCGGCAGTGCGTCGCAGTTGCCGGGAATGTTGATGGGCTTGAAGTGGTCGCGCGACTGGCTGCCGGGCAGCGGCGTGACGGCGCGACGGATGGCCGCGTGACGTTGGCTCAACGCCAGCTCCGATGAAGGAGTAGAAACCATTGCAGTTTTTTTGAGAAATCACCGCGCCGTAATTCCGGCGGTGGTGTCCGCCTCACGGCTTCATAATTGAAACTACCAGCGCATCCTGCTGGAGATATTTTTGCGCGGCAACTTTGATCTGTTCCAGCGTCACAGCTTCGTATTTCGCGTCGTCCAAATCCGCCCGTTGCCAGCCAAGACCGTAAAGCTCGTCGAGCGCGCTCGTCGAAGCGAGGTTGCCGAGGTCGGCGCGGGCGATCTTTTTCTGGCCGATGATTTTCGCCTTGGCGCGCTTCAATTCCTCGGCGGTCAAACCCTCGGTGCGAAGCAATTCGGCCTCCGCGAGCAATTCTTTTTCCACGAGCGCAACCTTCGTTGGTTCCGTGCCGGTATAAAACGCGAAGTAGCCCGGCACAAGGCCGGTGAAATTTTGCGCGCCGACGTAGTAGGCGAGTCCAAGTTGTTCACGGATTCGTAAAAATAATCGCGAACCGAGGTCGCTGCAACATTCCTGCAGCAAATCGAGCGCGTATTTGTCCTCGCTGGAAAGCGTCGTGCCGGGAAAACCGATGACGAGAACGGCTTGCTTCTTGTCGCGCGTTTCTTCCACGCGCTTGGGCGAAGTGAGGGTAGGGGATTGCGAGTTCAATGAAATACCGTCCGACTTCTTCCAGCCACAAAAGGCTTTTTCCACGGCTGCGTTAACTTCGCCAACTTTCACATCACCAAAAAGCGCGAGAACGCAATTATTCGGCGCGGTAAGTTTCTGATGAAATTCTTTCAACGCGGCCACGGAAACATTGCCCGCCGATTCCTCGGAGCCGAGTGAATCCAGACCGTAACCAGTTTCACCAAATAGCGCGCGGCGCATCGCGAGGCTCGCGCTCTTGAGCAACTCATCCTTGCGCGAACGGATGCCGGCAATCTGAATTTCCTTTTCGCGTTCCAGTTCGTCGGCGGGAAAAATCGGATTCAAAATCACGTCGGCGAGCAAATCCAACCCAGTCGCAAAATCCTCGCTCAACACTTCCGCGTTGATGCCGAAACTGTTGTTGCCCCCGTAGCTGTCAATGTGGCCGCCGACGGATTCAATTTCCGTCGCGATTTTTTCCGCGCTGCGCGTCTTCGTGCCCTTGATGAGCATTTTTGCCAGCAGCATCGTCGTGCCGTTGTTCGCGGCATTTTCCGCGAGCACGCCGCCTTTGAACACGGCGCGAAATTCCACGAAGGGCAACCGGTGGTCTTCCTTCACGAGCAGCGTCAGGCCGTGTGGTAAGATTATTTTCTGAATCGCGTTGTCTTTGTTTGTCTCGATGTTGGCTTTGGCTTTCGGTGCAGAACCTTCGGGCAACAGCGCGTAAAGCGTGCGGTTTTCCTGCGTGAGATAATGGCGGGTGACGCGCTGGACATCGGCAAGCGTGACATTTTTAACGGCGGCAAGATAGCGCTCGGAGAAATTCAGGTCGTTCGCGGCGAGCCAATTGCCGCCGAGATTCTGCGCCTGACCTTCCATCGTCTTGCGGGAAGCAAGTGTGGCAGAAATAAATTGCTTGATGGCCTTGTGCAATTCATTGGCCGAGACGGAAAGGGATTTCACCTTTTCAATCTCGGCCAGAATCGCGGCGTTCGCGGCTTCAAATTTGTCGCCGTCTACGACGGCGCTGACGCCGAATAGTCCCGGCAGGCCGGGATTATAAGTCCACGCATCAACATGATGCGCGACGCTTTGCTTCTCGCGCACTTGCTGGAACAGTCGCGAACTGCGACCACTGCCGAGCAACACAGCCAGCACGTCGAGCGCAGAAATATCCGCGTGACGCAGTTCGGGAATGTGCCACGCAAAATGGACGTGGCCGAGTTCCACTGGAGCTTCCTCGATGATTTCGCGCGCGCCGGTCTGCTTCGGTTCCAGCGGCAGAACATTGGGCGGCATCGCCTTGGATTTACTGTTAGCGTAAGCCGTTTTGATTTGCGCGATGACCTCGTCATTTTTCACGTCACCAGCGATAACAAAGAAAACATTATTTGGTGCGTACTTTTCCGTGTAGTAATTGCGGATGTCGTCCGGCTTAACTTCATTAAAAATGTCCGGATAGCCGATGATGGTGAAGCGATACGGACTTTTCGTGTAAGCCGTTTCAAACAGCCGGCGGCTCGCGCGACGACCCGGATCGTCGTGGCACATGTCCATTTCGCGGCGGATGACATCCATTTCCTTCGCAAGTTCGTCCGGCGGCAGCGTGGCGTGCTGCATGATGTCGCACAAAATATCAATCGCCTTCACCGCGCCGGTGTTCGGCACATCAATGTGATAGACCGTGCGATCAAAGCTCGTATAGGCGTTCATGTAGCCGCCAGCTTCCTGCACTTCTTGGTCAATGCGGCTGCCCGCACGCGTCGTCGTGCCTTTGAACAGCATGTGTTCGAGGACGTGCGACAGGCCAGCGCCGAGCCATGCGCCTTCGTGGATGCTGCCAGCCATCGCCCACGCCTGCGCGGAGACGACGGGCGCGCTGTGGTCTTCGCGGACGATGATGGTCAAACCGTTTTCAAGCGTCGTGAGTTGGACGCCGGGCGGGATAGACGGAATTTCAGCAGTTGATTTTGCAAGCGACATTGTAAGATTAAACATGAGGTATCCCTCGCGCGCCATGCCAAAAACGCGAGACTTCAATCAACTTTTTCTCTGGCTGCACACGATAAACAAGCCGCGCACGTTGTCTTAACTTGCAACCGGCTTCGTTTCCGTTTTCAATTTTTCCTGCGGCCAGAACGGTTTCCGAAATGCGTCGGTGAAATCGTAGCCGTTCTGAAAATCGTCGCGCGTGTCTTTTTCCGTGCGCGCAAGTAAACCGATCTCGACCATGTTGAAAACGATTTCGCCGAAGTTCTGGCAGTTGCGGATGCCCCATTCCTCGAACACGGTTGCCGCCATCGGGCCGAACTGTTGCAGCGCGTATTGCCGCAAACCGTCGAGCAGTTCCTGACCGGTGACGTGCCGCACCTTGCCCAGATTTTCGCGACCGACAATTTTCTGCGTGAAGTCGAGCGCCTCGCGCATGAACAAATACGCGTCGCGATGAAAACGGTTGTCCGCCGCGAGGATTTGATCCAGCGCTTCGTCAAAATTGACTTCTTGCATATCAGGGTTTGGCCGGCTGGCTGCTCGTCGTGGCCGGATGCGCGGTGCGGTAATACTTCACCACTAGTCCCGTTACGAGGAGAGTAATGACGAGGCAGATGATGAATTGTTCCTGCTTCGTCAGCCAGTTCATGCCGACAATGTAGCTGAAATCGGTGCAACGGCAACCTCTCGTATGCAATCCGATTGGAAATGGGAATAATTCAAACTGGGGATTCTCACCAATTAGTTGCGCCACAACTTGCGCTGTGCACAACATATTGTGGTTTTCTCTTTACACAAACCGCTCGCTTTGGTTGGCTAGTCGAAACAGATTATGTATCTCAAAAATTTAACGGTTTTCGGCTTCAAATCCTTCGCGGACAAAACCGCGCTGAATTTTCAGCCCGGCGTCACGGCCATCGTCGGCCCGAACGGCTGCGGCAAATCCAATGTGTCCGACGCCATCCGCTGGGTGCTCGGCGAGCAGTCGGCCAAGGCGTTGCGCGGCGGTGAAATGGCCGACGTGATCTTCAACGGCACGGACGGCCGCAAACCGATGGGCATGGGCGAAGTCTCGCTGACGCTCGGCGGTGTGGACGGCGAAAATCTTCGCGCGGCGGGCGTCGAAGTCGCCTACGACGAAGTCACGCTCACTCGCCGGATTTTTCGCGACGGTGGCAGCGAATATTTTCTGAACAAAACTCCGTGCCGGCTCAAGGACATCCAGCAACTCTTTATGGGCACGGGCGTCGGGCGCACGAGCTACAGCATTCTTGCGCAAGGCCACATCACGCAGATTCTTTCCAGCAAACCTGAAGATCGCCGGATGATTTTTGAGGAAGCCGCCGGTATCACGAAATTCAAATCGCAGAAAAAAGAATCGCTCCGCAAACTGGAATACACCGAGCAAAATCTTTTACGCGTCGCCGACACGATCAAGGAAGTGAAACGCCAGATCGGTTCGCTGCAACGCCAGGCCGGCAAGGCGAAACGCTATAAACAAATTTCGCTGGAACTGCAACACCTCGAAACGCAGCTCGCGCGGCATCAGTTTGATGTTTTGCTTGCGGAAATTTCTGAGAAAAATTCCGCCGTCGAAAATTTGCGGAACGAAATTGAAACTGGCTCGAACGATGTTCTGCGTTTTGAAAATGAAATTTCGCAATTGCGCGAACGGCTTTCGGATTTGGAACACGAAGTCGCCGCGCAACAGCAGCACGGGCTAGAATTGAAAGGCGAGGTTGACCGGCATGAAAGCCGGATTCAATTCAACGAAGAACGGCTCAACGAAATCGCGTCGCAAAATTCCAAGGCGCTCGCGGAGATTTCGCAGTCCGAAGAACGTCTTCGTGCTGCTGAGGAAGAATTGGCCGTCGTTACCGAAAAATTGTCCGCTTCGGAAATTGCGCTTGCGCAGCACAAGGAAAGTTTGCAATCGAAGCGCGACGATTTGCAAAAAGTAGAAAATGATCTGCGCGAACGGCAGGAATCATTGCGCGACGCGCAAGCCGCCGCGTTTGCCGCCGCGCAGGATTTGACGCACATCCGCAACGAAATCACCGCGCTCGATTTGCAGAAGCAGGGCAACACGATCCGCCTCGAAAAACTTTCCGCCGAAAAAGTGCAGCTTGAAGAAGAACGCACGCGGCTCGAATCGCGCCTGCACGAATTCACTGCGAGCGTCGAAGTCGAAAAACTGAACGTCGCGACGACGCGCGGCTCGGTCGAGCAGCGGCAGAATCGTTTGCGCGAATTGCAGACGGAATTGCAAAATTCTTCCGTCGAGCAGGATCAATTTTTGCAGCAGCAGGCCGAAAAGCGTTCGCGCCTGACCGTGCTCGAACAGCTCGAAGGTTCGCGCGAAGGTTTCGACGCGGGCGCGGTCGCGGCGTTGCGCCAGTCGCGCTCGGTCATCGGCTCGCTCGCGGATCGCATCCGCGTGCCAGATGAATTTGTCGTCGCCGTTGAAAATGCGCTCGGCCATCACCTGCAACTCGTTTTGACCGAGCAACCGGAATCCGCGCAGGAAATTCTCGCCGACTTGAGCGCGAATAAATCCGGTCGCGCGAGCGTCGCCGCACTTTCCATTTCAATTCCCGACGACAAGCAACTTGTTTTCGGCGGCGAATTGTCGGCGGATGAAAATAAGACTGCGGCGACAAACGGTTTGAAGCAAGGTCAGATCGTCCGCGCGCTTGACGTGGTTCAAACCGATCCGTCCGTGGACAAACTTTTGCGCGCGCTGCTTGGCCGCACATTCATCGCGTCGGATTTGCCGACGGCGACGGCGCAAATCCAGAATGGCCACGCGGGCTGCGATTTTGTCACGTTGACTGGAGATCTGTTGAGCCGTCACGGAATTTACACGGGCGGTTATTTGAACGGCCTCGGAAGTTCCAAAGCGCCCGGCTCGATTCTTGGCCGTAAAAATCAGATCACCGAACTGCAAAATGAATTGGCGGAAATTCAGAATCGCGTCGCCGAGGCGAGCCGCAAACGCGGTGCGCTGTTGAGCGAGCAGACGGAATTGCAGGCGAGCTTGCAGGCCGCGCAGACGGAATTGCGTGAGCAGGAAGTCGCCATTGCCACGCGCGAAGGCGAATTCAACGCGCTGCAAAATTCAAATCGCCTGCTGCACCAGAAAATTGACACCGTCGTTTTTGAAGTCCAAAGCCTCGCGGCGCAGGAGCAGGAAGGTTTGCAAAAACGCAACACGCTGACGGCGCAGTTGAACGAATTGGAAACGCGCGAACGCGCCGCGCAGGAAAATGTCGCCGCATTGACAAACGAATTGGAAAATTTGCGCCAACAGCGTGACACCGCGAACGCCGCGCTGACCGAAAGCAAAATCGCGCTCGCATCGGACGAGCAGCTTGCGGCGTCGTTCCGCCAGCAGCAGCAATCGTTGGCGCAGCGCATCCGCGAACTTGCGCAAGTCATTGAGCAGCGCAAGGGTGAGTGTTCGTCGTTCATTTCGCGCAAGGAACTGGCGGAATCGGAGATTCAGGAATCGCGCGGGCAGATTGAAAAAATTTCGCACGAGCGCGCGCAAGTCAACGCGCAAGCGGCGGAATTGCTCGCGCAAAAAAATTCGCAGGAAATGGAGATCGCGGCGCGCGACGAAAGTTTACGCTCGCAGCGCAGCCGTTTGACGGAATTGCAAAATCAGCGCGGCGGGATTGAAGTTGAACTGGCGCAGAAAAAAATGTCCGTGCAAAACCTGCGCGAAAAAATCCAGCAGAAATACCACATCAGCCTCGACGACATCCGCAGCGAGTGCATCACGATCACCTATGCCGACGAAGGGCCGGCAAAAGTTCAGACGCTTTCGCCCGAAGAAATGGCGGCGGCGGGGGCGGCGACGGATTGGAACGCGGTCGCGCAGCAGATCGAGGCGTTGCAAAAACGGCTCGATGAAATCGGGCCGGTGAATCTCGTCGCGATTGAAGAATACGAGGAGACCGAGCAGCGTCATCAATTTCTCACGACGCAGCACGATGATTTGGTCAACGCCAAGACGCAGTTACTCGAAGTCATCAACCGCATCAACACGCAGACGCGGACGATGTTTTTGGAGACGTTCGAGAAAATCCGCGACAATTTCCGCGCGATGTTCGTGGACGTTTTCGGCGGCGGCAAAGCCGATTTGATTTTGTCGGATGAAAACGACGTTTTGGAAAGCGGCATCGAAATCGTCGCGCGTCCGCCGGGAAAACAATTGCAGAGCATTTCGCTGTTGTCCGGCGGCGAACAGACGATGGTCGCGGTGTCGCTGCTGTTCTCGATTTATCAGGTGAAGCCGAGTCCGTTCTGCGTGCTAGACGAATTGGACGCCCCGCTAGACGAGTCGAACGTGATCCGGTTTGTGAAAATATTGCAGCGGTTCCTCGCGCACTCGCAGTTCGTCATCATCACGCACAATAAGCGCACCATCGGCATGGCGGACGTGCTTTATGGCGTGACGATGGAGGAACACGGCGTGAGCAAAATCGTCAGCGTGAAATTCCACAAGGCGGACGAAACGTCGGTGCTGCCGCAAAATCCCGAGCCGGTCGCTGCGTAAATTCTATTTTTGAAAACAAAAAAGGCCGCGCGTTAGCGCGGCCTTTTTTATTTAACGGCAAGTTGTCTTACCACGAATAATGCACGGTGTAAGTCACCGTTTTTTCTTCGTCGGGTTTGACGGGAATACGGAACTCTATGGTCTGCGAATCTTTTTTCTCGAAGTCGTCGGACTTGGCGGTGATGTCCCAGTTGCTCCAGCGATAAAGATGTTCGACGACGCGGATTTCTACTGCGTCAGTCTTTTTGCGGTTGCGCAGCTTGATCTCGAACGATTCGTCAATCCACTTGTCGCCGGTGTCCACGCGGAAATTGGTCTGCTTGCGCTCGCCGACCAGATCAAATGAATTGCCGGTGGTCACGCGCACGGTCTCGTTGCGCGGCGTGTGGTCAATCGTGTTCTCGCCGACGAACTGCAACTGGCCGTCGTCGTCGCGGCGATAAAAGCGCAGCTTGCCGGCGGGCAGCGCGATGCCGAGCTGGTTCGTCTCGGCGTTCTTGAACTCGCGCATGACGGTGATTTTTTTATTTCCTTCCGTGCCGTAATTCTGGTCGTAATTCAAACCGTAAAATTGATAACCCGCCGCGCCGTCGTAAACGTAGATCGTCGGCGCATACATTTTTTCGGCGTGGACAAATTCAACCTGCTTGGTTTCGTGGTCGTGCAGCGTGGTCAGGCGTGCGATAGAATAAAGATGAAATTCGTCGAAAGCTTTTTCAGTGACGGCTGCGGAATTATCCTCCATTGCTTCCATAACCATCGCTTTTCGCGCTCCGCCGAAAAACCCCATTGGCTGCGGCGGCTGAATTTTATTCACATCGCCGGCCATTAATTTTATTTTTGCGTCCACAAACGTTTTGCCGCTGTTGTTGTTCATCGTGATCCAGCCGACCAAATCCACGAGGTCGCCTTTTTCCGGCGAGACGAGATTGTAGCTGGCGCTCCAGTCGAAGCCCTCGGTGACGTAGCCGACTTCGGCGTCGAATGCGCCAGGCTTGTCGGATTGCAGCAGCCAGTTGAACGCGGGCTTGAGAATCGTGTCATCGCCGAGGTCGGGAAACAACGGCTGGCCGGGCAAGGAGAATTGAAGTTTGCCGTTCACTTCGATGATCGGCGACTGCGCCTCGCCGCCGGGAACGTAGCCGCTGCGGATGATTTTGCCGGGAATCAGTTCGGGCGTCTGTGTGCTGTCCTTCATCCGCAGATTTTGGAAATCAATCGTCTTGCCCTCGTTGAGCGAGAGCAGCAATTCCTGCGAAACGGGGTCGTTGCGATAATTTTGCTCAAGGATTTGCAGTGAATGTTTGCCGGACGGGTCGCGCAAAATCACGGAATCCGGCTCGACCTGTGCCGTCGCGCCGGGGTAAACCACGGCATTCGCGCCGGCCTTCAAGTCGAGCGGCACGGTGTCGCGCACAACGGCGAAGTTTTGGTTGTAGATGGTGAGCGCGGGCTCGGCGGTGGCCGAAAGCACGGCGGCAGACAGGATGGTCAGAGTCAGTTTTTTCATAAGTTATGACATAGCGTCAGAGGGTTGGACGGGACTTGTCTAAAAATGCTCCCGTGTGGAAACAGTGGCAAGCAGTTTTATTTCCGTGCGGCAGGATTTGCAGCGGACGGGTTGAAACCGGTGAAATAAAATTCTTCGTTCCGTCGTTCGTTTGTTGTTAAACTTTTTACCATATGAAGTGGACACAAACTTTGATTCCCACATTGCGCGAAGCTCCGGCTGACGCGGAAATTGTTTCGCACAAACTTTTATTGCGCGCCGGCCTGATCCGCAAATTAGCGGGTGGCGTTTATACATTTCTGCCGCTAGGACTGCGCGCGTTGCGCAAGGTGGAAAAAATCATTCGCGAAGAAATGGATCGCGCCGGCGCGGTGGAAGTGCTCATGCCCGCGCTCCAGCCGCCGGAAATCTGGGAGGCCAGTGGTCGCGCCGAAACCGCCAGCAACGTTTTGTTCAAGGTCAAGGACAGCGCCGGCCGCCAATGGTTTTTGAGTCCGACCGCCGAGGAGGTCATCACCACGCTCGCGGCGAACGAAATCAATTCCTACCGCCAGTTGCCGAAGAATTTTTACCAGATCAGCTTGAAATTTCGCGACGAGATCCGCCCGCGTTTCGGGCTGATGCGTGCAAAGGAATTTATCATGAAGGACGCGTATTCGTTCGACACCACGGACGAAGGGGCGATGGCGAGCTATAAAAAAATGTATGACGCCTACACAAATATTTTTGCGCGCTGCGGTCTGAAGGCGTTTCCCGTCGAGGCCGACACCGGCGTGATCGGCGGCAATTATTCGCACGAATTCATGGTGCCCGCCGAGACGGGCGAAAATGAAGTCGCTTTTTGCGAAGCGTGCGGCTACGCGGCTAATATCGAGAAGGCGACGAGTGGAATTCCCAAAACCGGCGCGCGCGAAATCGGCGCGGCGATTGAAAAATTTGCCACGCCCGGCGTCGTGACGATTGAGGCGTTGAGCAAGGAACCTTACAAAATTCCCGCCAACCGCCAGATAAAAACATTGGTTTATATTGCTGACTCGAAACCGGTTTTGATTTTGATCCGCGGCGACGACCAACTGAACGAAACCAAATTTGCGGCGAAGACCGGTGCAGTTGCCGTGCGTGCAGCAACTCCTCAGGAATGTTCAGATACACTTGGAGCAAAGCCAGGAAGCCTTGGTGCCATAAATTTACAATTTGAACATCTTACGGGAAAAGTCCGTGATGAAATGTTAGAAATAAGGAAACATTTGGGTTTTGATAGTTTCAAAATTTACGCCGACGAGCGTTTGCATGGCGCGAACGACATGACCACCGGCGCGAACGAAGATGGTTTCCATTTGAAAAATGTCTCCATCGAACGCGACATCAAGGTGACGGCGTGGTTCGATTTACGCACTGTCAGCGCGGGCGAGCCGTGCGTGAAATGCGGCAAGCCGTTGAAAATTCGCCGCGCGATTGAAGTTGGCCATGTGTTCAAGCTTGGCACGAAATACAGCGAGAAGTTGAACGCCACGTTTCTCGACGAGGCCGGCGCGCGCAAGCCGAGTGTGATGGGTTGTTATGGCATCGGCGTGACGCGCACGTTGCAGGCGATCATCGAGCAGGGCAACGACAAGGATGGTGTCGTCTGGCCGCTGAGCGTCGCGCCCTATCAAGTTTGCATCACGCCGCTCGCCGTCGCGCCGGAAAGTGAGGCGATGAAACTGGCGGAGAAATTTTATGCCGAACTTTCCGCCAAAAGCATTGACGTGATTCTCGATGACCGCGACGAACGGCCGGGCGTGAAATTTAAAGACGCGGATTTAGTCGGCTTTCCCATTCGCATCGCGCTCGGTGAAAAATCTTTGGCGAAAGGCGAGGTGGAAATCAAGCCGCGCAATGGTGCCGTTCAGTTTGTGAAGATTGACGTGGCGGTGGAAGCCGTTCTGGCATTGGCCAAAGCGGTTTAAGTTCGATTGCGATCCAGACACTCGCGGACGACCTTGATGAGTTCGGCGTGACTGTAAGGTTTTTGGATGAAGCTGGCGTTGGTGCGGTTGAGCAGTTGGGGGCTGATGTCATCGGAAGTGTAGCCGCTCATGAAGACGACCTTGAGTTCCGGGGCTTCGGTCAGCAGACGTTCGGCGAGTTCCACGCCGGAAACGCCTTCGGGCATCACCATGTCGGTGAGCAGCAAATCAATCTTGCCTTTGTGTTGTTGCCAGAGCGCGATGGCGGCGGGACCGGACGCGGCTTCCAAAGTGCGATACCCGGCGTCTTGGAGGATTTCGCGTGCGAGCTCGCGCAACATTTCCTCGTCCTCGGCAATCAAAATGAATTCGTCACCGCCGAGGACGGGCAGGGCGTCAGCTGTTTCGAACGGGTGGGTTTCCATCAAAGTTTCGGCGTTGGCAGGAAGATAGACTGTGAACGTCGAGCCGCAGCCGGGCTGGCTCTGGACTTCGACCCAGCCGTTGTGCTGGCGCGCAATGTTAAATACGGTCGCGAGGCCGAGTCCGGTGCCCTTGCCGACATCCTTGGTTGTGAAAAATGGTTCAAAAATATGGGCCCGCGTTTCCTCGGTCATGCCGCAGCCGGTGTCGGTGACTTCAAGTTTGACGAAATGTCCGGAGGCGGATTCAGGATGGATTTCGGCGTGCTCGGGACCGACAAAGGTTTCAGAAATCTCGATGATCAACGTGCCGCCGTTGGGCATGGCGTCGCGGGCGTTGCTGGCGAGGTTCATGACGATCTGTTCAATCATGCTCTGGTCGGCGTGGACGAGCGGCAGGATCAGCGGACTTTTGAAACGCAGCTTGATGGTTTCGCCGACGAGGCGTTCAAGCATATTGCTGGTGCTGCCGACAACTTCGCGGAGGTCGAGCAGCTTCGGCTGCATGACGTTTTTGCGGCTGGTCAAAAGCAATTGCCGCGTCAGCCGCGCCGCGCGGTCGCCGGCGGAATAAACCTGCGTGAGGGACTCTTTCGCGTCCGTTGAAAGCGTTTCGTCGGCGAGTAGCCGGCTGGTGTGACCTTGGATGATCGTCAGCATATTATTAAAATCATGCGCGATGCCGGCGGCGAACTGGCCGAAGGTCTTCATCTTTTCGGATTGAAGCAACTGCGTTTCGAGATTCAAACGCGTGGTGATCTCTTCGCCGTAGCAATGCACCACGCCGCTATCCGGCAGCGGATTGAACGACCATGAAACCGTGTGACTGCCAATCTTGGTGAGCAAACCGGTCTGGCCTTGGTTCGATGTGAGGCAGTCCTTGACGATTTGCAAAAAATTCTCCGGCAGCGTCTGCTGCGGATGTTCCTGGCCGAGCGCGGCGGCGAGTTTTTCGGCGGCGTCGTTGAAATAAGTCACCGTGCCGTCGGCGGCAACTTCCAGCGCGGCGTTGGGATTTTCCTTCACGAACGCCGCGAGTTTGCCCGTCTCGGTCTCGGCCTTGATGCGTTCGGTGGCCATGCCGACGACGTTGGCGATCGCGAGCAGAAACTGGACGTCGTCGGGCGAAAAATCCCGCTGATGCGTCGTGTGCGCCGCGAGCACACCGAAAGGTTTGTTCCGCGTCGGAATCGCCACAGCCACGCCGCTGGTCACGCCAAGCTCCGCCAGCAATGACGATTTGGCGAATTTATTTTCTTGGCTCCAGTCATTCACCACCGATACCTCGCCGGTCTCCGCCGTCCAGGACATCTGCGATGGTTTTTGGTGCAGCAACGTGGTCTCGCCCGTGACCTTGGGTGCGAGGCCAAAAACGGCGAGCGGATATAACTGTCCATCCGGCAGCCGTTGAAACAACATCGCGTATTCCACCGCGAACATTTCCGCCACGCGATAGACCGCTTGTTCGTAGATGACCTGTAGATCGCGGTTCGTCAGCGCGCACTGGCCCACGGCTGCCACGGAAGTCTGCTGCATCGCGCGGTTGAGGAATTTTTTCTCGATTTCATCGCGCTCCTTCTGGCGCTGCTGCAAAGCCGCCGCCATCGCGTCAAACTTTTGCGCGAGCTGGCCGATTTCGCCCTCGGCCTCCTTCAAGCCCGACCGCGCCTGCAAATCACCGGACGCCAGCCGTTGCACCGCGCGCATCAACGCTCGGACTTGGCGCAAAATAAAATGTTCACCGCCATACCACGCCGCGATCAGCGCCAGCATGCCCACGATGAAACTGTCCCACGGCACGCTCGTCGCATAATAACGCAGCCATTCCGGCGCGTAAGCCCAGAACCAGTCTTGATTAACGATGAACGTCAGCACCAACGCCGGGGAAATCCAAAGAAAAACGCTCGCGACCAGTTGCACGCGCAGGCTGTAAAATTTTTTTATGAATTTAGGCAGCATTCTGAATACGCTGACTATAATCAAAATCCTCGGCGGAAAAAATACATTTCAATCTTGAACCGCCAATGCCACCGATCGTCCGTGCGGCAGTCGGCCCAAGTGAAAAATCAAATGGCCATGAAGCCATTCGCGCAGTTCGCCGCCCTGCGTCGGACTCAACTGGAGGCGGGAAATCATTTTCCAGTCGGCCTCAGCCAGCGCCCCGACGATTTTCTTCGCACCCGGTGTCAAACGTGTTTGTGTCAAGTCCGGCGCGAGTCCAAGTTCGTGCAGCAATTTCAATTCGAGCGCAAAAATGGTTTGCGCCGATGGTTTCTGTTCGCACAAAAACTCAAGAAAATCGCGCGTGAGTTCAAAAATATCCGGCAGCGGCGTCTCCGTTTCCGTCGTTTGCTCCAGAAAATTGGCTGCGTAGGCCGCTTGTTGTAATTTCAAAATGTCCGCGCGGATCGCGCCGTGCGTCTCATTCAACTTCACTTCGCGCAGCGTGTGCAGATCGGAACGGCGGCTGCGGCTGAAAGAAAAATCCGCCGCGTAAAACAGATCGAGCTTGCCAGCGAACGGCGACTTTGGTCGGCGCGCGCCTTTCGCCACGGTCGCGATGCGCCCCAGTTCCGGCGTGAGCCAATGAACGATGAGGCTGGTTTCCGTCAGCGGACGCGTGCGCAGGATGAGGCCGCTGGCGTTTTCGACGTTCACTTTTTCGGTGGGAGTTCCGGCGAGATTGAACCGAGGCTGACGATGTATTTGATGCCGTCAGCCACGCTCATGTCGAGTTTTGTCACTTTTTTCTCCGGCACAAGGATGAGAAAACCAGAGGTCGGATTTGGCGTCGTCGGCACAAAAACGCAGAGGACGTTCTCCTTGGTTTTTTGCTGCACTTCGCCATGCTGCTCGTTCGTGATGAAGCCGATGGAATAGATTCCTGCGCTAGGAAACTCGACCATCACGACGGTTTTGAACGAATGTTTATTGCCCGCGAACGCCTCGTTCACCTGCTTGATCGCGCCATAAAATTTATTGAATAAAGGGACGTGCATCATCGCCGCGTCGAGCCATTCGATGAGGCGTTTGCCGATGTAATAACGCGCCAGCAGGCCGACCGCCGTGATCAGTATCACGGCGAGCAACAGCGCCAACGCACTCCAATACCAGAACATTCCGCCTCTGCCATTTTCCGCGTGCGTGATGGTTTTGGGCACGAAAAATAGCAGCAGATCCGTCAAGTTGGAAACCGTCTTGAACAGCCACATCACCGCCGCGATCGAGACGATCGCCGGCAGCGTCACCGCCAGCCCCGTGAAAAAACTGGCGCGCCAGCGGGAAAAAATAGACTTCCTCATGCCGATATTTTAGCCGTCCGGGAAAGTTCTGCGAGGGTAAATCTTTGCGCCAGCCGCCGCACCAGCCGGTTTTCCTCACGCTTCATCTTGCGCCGCAAATGCGGCTTCAAATCGTCATGGCCCAGCAGATGTAAAATACCGTGGACAATGTAGCGCACGATTTCCGACTGCCAGCTTGTCTTAAAATTCTTCGCCTGTAAAATCGCCTCGTCCACGCAGACAAACAGTT
>Ga0302194_10000164_pt1 | contig 45316 bp, 49 predicted proteins | sample II_Bog_N1_1_FD_200227 | JGI IMG/M metagenome (GOLD analysis project Ga0302194, IMG submission 200227) | Peat permafrost microbial communities from Stordalen Mire near Abisko, Sweden - II_Bog_N1_1 | ecosystem: Environmental > Terrestrial > Soil > Wetlands > Peat | place: Sweden: Abisko...
CTACACCTATGACCTGTTGGTATTGAATTGCTTTTTGCATGACTTATTTTTTATACAAAGATAAGTCGAACTGCTTAAAACTCATTCGTGTTTGCGCGGCTAAGCCCCGTGGTTATTTCATAAGCAGATGAATTGTTATAAGGCTTTTGCAAGCAAAACTCATTGTAACAAAGATACGCATGAATTATGCAAGCATAATATCTGTAATCTATATTATACTAATTACGTGTATTAAAGACCAACTTAATGTCTTAAAAGTTCTAAGTGGTAATGGGTCAGCGCATCAATGGGGCTTTTTAATATCCTACCTATAGTAACGCCCTTGTTATATGCAACTTTTTGTAAAATATCTTGATAATTGCAGGCTACCGAGCCAACGCAGTTTAAAGGAACATTTTTGTGTTCGGAATATTTGCAGATATGTTTGTCAAAAAATTGGTTGAAGCAATCAGTAACGAGAGCTGTTAAAGATTCATCGGCAATATTTTCATTTACAAATTTACTGAAAGATGCCAAAAACCTGTTGGGCATGGACTTTTTGTAAACGGCATTCAAAATATCATTCTTCTTTAATTTAAAAATTTGATAAAACTTTTCGGCAATCGTTATCGATAATTCTTTATTCAGATAAGCTTGGATAAATGTTTTACCAATATGGGCACCACTGCCTTCATCTCCCAAAATGTAACCCAAACCCGAAGATTCTGGATGTTTTGTTATTTTTTGTCCATCATAATAACAAGTGTTGGAACCGGTTCCTAAAATAGCAGCAATGCCTTTTTCTTTTCCGCATAGAGCCCTTGCAGCACCTAATAAATCATTGTTTATCTCAACATAATAAATTGCTGAAAAAACAGTTGATAATGAGGTTTTCATCACATTGTTTTTTTCTACGCTGCCGCATCCAGCACCGTAAAAGAAAATTTGCAGTTTCGACAAGCCTGAATTTAAAGACGGAAGCAATTCTGTTTTTAATATTTGTATAATTTCCTCTTCGCCTTGAAAGTATGGATTTATACCTTGTGTGGTAATAAAGACAAGCTTTTTTTCATCATTCACAAAACACCATTGTGTTTTGGTAGAACCGGCATCGGCAATTAGAAGCATAAAATTAAATTTTACCAAAAGTATAAAATATAAAACCTCCGGTATGTCTTCGCCTTATAAAAACAAACTATTTACTAATACAAATTCCAAAAAAAACCTCAAACAATGAAAGAAAAAATAAGGGAATGAATATGTTTTTTTATTTGAAGCATTAAAGTACTATATTTGCATCCCTTTTTAAAAATAACAAGTATTAATTATTTAGAGAAAAAAGTTTATTTAGCATGACAAAGGCAGACATTATTAACGAAATCTCGGAAAAAACAGGGATTGAAAAGATAGCAGTAAAGGCTAGCGTGGAGGCATTTATGAAATCTGTTAAAGATTCTATGGAAAAAGGAAATAACGTTTATTTGAGAGGATTTGGGAGTTTTATAGTAAAAAAACGTGCAGAAAAAACAGGGAGGAATATTTCAAAAAACACAACTGTAATTATTCCGGCACATTACATTCCTGCGTTTAAACCTGCAAAACCCTTCGCCAATAAAGTAAAGAAAAATGTGAAAAAATAACAACAAAGCTGAGTGTTTTGGGAATGCCATTTCCAAAATACTTTAAAAGCCTTAATGAAGACCTTGTATAATTTTTTAAAAATGAAATTAAACAAAGCACAAGTATCAATAGTTATAGGCTCAGTAATAGTCATCGTTCTTTTATTATTTGCAAACACCAAAATTCCTAGAAAGGAAGTGGAAGCCGGATTATCAGATCATGCAGGTTCTTCCAATAATACAACAAACAATTTGTTTGAAGAAGCAAAAAACGGTTTGTCGCAAAGTGAAAAGCAAACGTTAAGCGAGTTAGAGTCTGCATTGACAGTTTCTTCTAGCAAACCGGAGGCTTTTGAGAACATTATTCGTATCTGGGATAGCTTACAAAAACCTTTACTTGCCGCCCATTACAAAGAACAGCAAGCAATAGCTTTTTCGAACGAAAAAAACTGGGAAGATGCCGGGAATAGATATTATTCTGCTACACGTGCAGTTAAAGAAGGAGACCGTTCGATTTTGTATGACAAGGCTATTGAGTGCTTTGAAAAAACAATCCAGTTGAATGCCTCTAATACTGCTGCGAAGATTGATTTAGCTTCATGCTACGTTGAAAGGGGAACTAATCCAATGCAGGGAATATCAATGCTTCGAGAGATTGAGAAAACAGACTCAAACAACGTAAAATTACAGTTGAGTTTTGCATTCTTCTCTTTAAAATCAGGACAATGGGATAAGGCTATCAAACGATTTGAAAAGGTGTTGAAATTACAACCAGATTATTCGGAAGTTTATTGGTATCTTGCCGATGCTTATACACAAAAAGGAGATAAGGCAAAAACCATTGAGAGTTTGGAAAAGTATGTTGTATCAACAAAAGACAGGACCTTAAAAAAAGAAGTTCAAGGATATATAGATAAATTAAAAACAAACTAAAACGAAATTACCATGCCAAGCGGAAAAAAAAGAAAAAGACATAAAATGGCTACCCACAAGCGTAAAAAACGTTTGAGAAAGAATAGACATAAAAAATAATAAAACAAATATAGGCATTCCTTAAAGCCTTGTGTGTATTCAGTTTCAAAGTAAGGATGTTTAATCTCCTTATAGTGCTGTGAGCACGCGACTGTTTGTTTCCATTATAATACCTTCTAATTTAATTATTGTCCAAGCACTACGTTCATTATAGTGCTTGGATGATTGTATTTATTTAAATTTTTGGCATGTGAATAACGAATTAATAATTGACTCGAATGATTCCGATGTTGTTATTGCCTTATTAAGCGATAAACGCTTGGTGGAGTTGCATAGAGAGAAAAACAACAATAATTTTTCTGTAGGCGACATTTATTTGGGGCGCGTTAAAAAAGTAATGCCTGGTCTTAATGCTGCTTTTGTAGATGTTGGATATGAAAAAGATGCATTTCTTCATTATTTGGATTTAGGTCCTCAGGCAAATTCTGTTACTAGATATACATCGCTTGTTCAAACAGGAAAGATTTCTTCCTCTAATTTGGCAGGATTTAAACCGGAAAAGGAGATTGAAAAGAGTGGAAAAATAGGCAATGTTGTAAATGTGAATCAACAAATTCTGGTGCAGATTGCTAAGGAACCTATCTCTACTAAAGGGCCACGAATTACTACTGAAATTTCCTTGGCAGGAAGGTACTTGGTATTAATACCTTTTACAAATAAAATATCCGTTTCCCAAAAGATAAAGACTGCTGATGAAAAAAGCCGTTTGAAGCAATTGATGGAAAGCATTAAACCTAAAAACTTTGGTGTGATAGTTCGCACCGTTGCAGAAGGTAAAAGTGTTGTAGAGTTAGAGGCAGATTTAAATGATTTGATACACAAGTGGCAAGTTTGTTTTGAAGAATTAAAAACCGCACAACCACCTAAAAAAGTATTGGGGGAACTTGATCGCACATCAGCAATTTTGCGCGATTTATTGAATGAGAGTTTCAATAGCATTCACATTAATAATGAAAAATTATACGATGAGCTAAAAACCTATTTACAAACAATAGCTCCAGACAAAGAAAAAATACTAAAACTTTACAAAGGGGATGTTCACATCTTCGAAAATTTTGGAGTTGAACGTCAGATAAAAGCATTGTTTGGCAAAAATGTTACCATGAAAAGCGGTGGCTACCTTATTGTTGAGCATACCGAAGCGTTGCATGTAATTGATGTAAATAGCGGTAATCGTGCGAAATCAGACAACAATCAGGAAGCAAATGCATTGGAAGTAAATCTTGAAGCTGCTATAGAAGTAGCACGACAACTTCGCTTGCGAGATATGGGTGGAATCATTGTGGTTGATTTTATCGATTTACATTCACCTGAAAACAGAAAGGTGTTATATGATAAGATGCGCGATGAAATGGCAAAAGATCGTGCTAAACATAATATATTACCTCCCAGTAAATTTGGATTAATACAAATTACCCGCCAACGAGTACGTCCGGAAATGAACGTTGTAACTGTTGAAAAATGCCCTACTTGTGGGGGCTCTGGAGAAATACAAGCCAGCGTGTTAATAATAGATCAAATAGAAAACAGTTTACGTTACATACTGAAAGAGTTAAGCCAAAAGGATGTGACACTTTGCGTTCATCCTTTTATCGAAGCGTATATTACAAAAGGTTTATTTACTTCGTTAAAGCGTAAATGGCGCAAACAATTGGGTCAAAAATTTAACGTTAAGGCGATGTCTTCTTATGCCTTTTTAGAATATCATTTTTTTAATGCTGAACAAGAAGAAATAAAAGCTTAATTTTATTGTGCCATCAATATTTATGCACAATAATGCACACTTGAAATGCAGCAACAGAATTTTTATAGTGTTTTAGGAGTTAAAAAAAGCGCCAATCTTAAAGAAATAAAAACGGCATACCGCCTGTTAGCCAAGAAATACCATCCGGATAAAAATTTGGGGAATGCTCAGTCAGAAGAGCACTTTAAGAAAATACATTTAGCATATACTATTTTATCAGACTTGAATAAACGCAAGGATTATGACTTAAGCGTTGAATTTATTAAAAAAAATCATTATTCGGGTCACGGAGTTCCTTATACCTCCTCGTCATATCAAAACACTTCAACACAAACAAGCGAAAAGTACGCTTTTTCAGATGTTGTAAAAAATAAAAGACCTCTTGTTGATTTATTTCCTTTATTGGTAAGTGTGATTATAGCTATAATTTTTATTTGTTTTATTATAATGTATAAACTCTAGTTTCGTTTTATTATACAATAATTATTTTTGAAAAGAAAAAAATCATAGCTTCGTACATCAATTTTTTAAAGAATGAAAAACGTTATATTATCGATAGCCATCATTTCTATATTATTGACTTCTTCTTGCAAGAAAGACTATACATGTAAATGTTATTTAAAGCTTCCATATTATCAATCTACGGTTTTTGATAGAGATAGCATTATTAGATCTACAAGAAAAACTGCTGATAAGTATTGCGCTTCGTATGATATAAAAACACCTACAAGTCCGGATTCCATGTACTGTTATGCTTATACAAATCAATAAGTATAATAATAACACGATGGTATAGAGTTAGTGTATTGCGGATATAAGATTATTTAGTAAAGATTCAAAAATCAAACGCCCGTCAACATTTGATAACTCCTTGTCAGAAGCCCGTTCAGGATGCGGCATCATACCAAATACATTTTTGTTTTTGTTGCAAATTCCTGCGATGTTTTCGGTAGCTCCATTAGGATTTGCTTCCGATGTAATATTACCTTGGTTATCACAATAACGAAAAAGTATTTGACCATCGGCATTGAGTTTTTTCAAGGTAGCTTCGTCAGCATAATATCTTCCCTCGCCATGTGCAATAGGTATTTTAAGTACTTTACCAGCTGGTATTGCCGCCGTTATTAGGGTATTATCGTTTTGCGCTTTGATAAAAACATTTTTACAAATAAATTTGCGTTCGGTGTTATGTAACAATGCACCCGGCAATAATCCTGCCTCACATAATATTTGAAACCCGTTGCATACTCCCATTACGTATCCTCCGCTATTTGCAAAAGCTATCACTTTCCCCATAATAGGCGAAAATCGCGCTATAGCGCCAGAACGCAAATAGTCACCAAATGAAAAACCTCCAGGCAAAATGATAACATCACATCCTTTCAAATCAGCTTCTTTATGCCATAATTCAACAACTTCTTGTTTCATAAGGGTTCTTAAAACATAAATCATATCCTGATCGCAGTTTGATCCTGGAAAAATAACAACTCCGAACTTATTCATTGGCAATTATAATTTACTTTAAATAGTATGTAGCAAAACTTTCGTAAAAATATTAAAAATAAACTGACATAAGATTAACAATTACTGATATAAATAATATTGCAAACAAAAACTCCCCCCACCATTTTTTTTTAACATTTGACAAATATAATGCGCAAAAGATGGAGGTTGGAATTATGAACAATGAAAAACTTGAAAAACTTATAGATGATAACATATAAAGGGAAAATGGAGAAAACAAAGCAATCCAAATGAATAAGAGTGTGCTCTTTGATTTTTTTTGTGATCCTCCTCTTAGATTATTTGATACATCCCCAAGAGATAAAAGTATGATTAATGAAACAATGCCAAAGATGCTTATAAGTGCGGAGGAGGGGTTAATTGGATGGTTGAGATTTGAATAAAAAAAAGAAATAATCCCCAAAGATTCAAGTTGACCATTTAAAAAATAGTACGCACAAACAAATAAGTAAGGGGTAAATATTCCAATCAAACAAATAATCCAATCTCGCCAATTAAAAGGGCGCATGACAAGCAATCCTATTCCTAAAACAGGCAATAAAACTATCGTTGGCGGATAAAAAAGTGTTGCTATCGAACTTAATGCTCCCACATCAAATGCATTTGAAAAAGCAGAATCTTTTCTATAAGATTCCAAAAAAACCAACACGATCAGTAAGATCAAAAAATTGGCAATAACTGGAGCGCGTAAGGTAAGCATAGAATTGTCAATACTCATTAAAATGATATATAGTAAGGCAGGAAGGAAGGAGGACTTTGGTAAAATTTCATATTTATTCGCAATAAAATTGAGTAAAAAGGCTTCACTCAACACAAACACTAATGCCAAAAATGGTAGAATGAATGAGGTATAAAATGGAATTTTTACAAAGAAATCGAATAGAGGTATTAATTCCTGTGCTTGTGTATTTTGGGGTAAAACAAATCCATTAATCCATAATACCAAAGTAAGCAAAGGCAAAAAAATAAATGCAAAAGGATTATTATTTTTAAAAAATTGTATCAACATATGGAGGGTTAAAAATAATTGAAAAAAACATGTAGTATAAATTATTTTTTTACTTTTGTGTCATAGTAATAAATCAATAAATATTTTTAGCTATGAATATGACAGACATTTTTTATGGAATAGGCGATTTTTTTCAGTGGTATTTTACCTACATCAAAGCAATGGGCAATGCCCCTAATATTTTCTTCTGGCTATTAATTGGATTTTTAGTAATTACTTGGTTAAGAATGCAAGCAAATTACAACAAAGAAGCTACTCGTACTAATACATTAAAGTAGTTTTATATCTCAAACTTTAAAAGCCTGCCCTCTAGATATTTCAGAGGGCAGGCTTTTTTGTTATAGTTGCAACATACAATTATATACCTGAATTATCGCCCGTCTTTCGGGCGATTTGGATGAAATGACAAAGGGACTTAGCATTAATGAAAATGTTAAGTCCCTTCTTGCGGAGAAAGAGGGATTCGAACCCCCGGAAGTGTTACCTTCAACAGTTTTCAAGACTGCCGCAATCGACCACTCTGCCATTTCTCCGGGGGCAAAAGTAGTATTTTTTCATAATCTCATCACCAATTTATGAAAAATATCTTTTTAATTCCCCTTTATTTTTATTTTAATTCCAATAATTTTTTATAAACGTGATGTGTACACTTGTCATTTCTTTACATTTGCCCAATGAAGGTTGCTGTGGTTATACTTAATTGGAATGGTAAAAATTTTCTTGAAAAATTTTTACCATTCGTTGTTTCATATAATACCACCTACTCACAATTAATAGTTGCTGATAATGCTTCTACAGATGATTCCGTCGCTTTTTTAAAGACGCATTATCCGCAAATCAAAATCATTCAAAATGGCACCAATGGAGGCTTTGCAAAAGGTTATAATGATGCTCTAAAACATGTTAATGCCGAATATTATGTGCTGCTTAATTCGGATGTAGAAGTTACCCCTAAATGGCTTGAGCCTGTTGTTGAGTTAATGGATACTGATAAAACAATTGCGGCCTGTCAACCTAAAATAAAAAGCTATGCTCACAAAAGCAGTTTTGAGTATGCTGGTGCGGCAGGTGGTTTTATTGATAAATTCGGATACCCATTTTGTAGGGGGCGTATTTTGGATAATGTAGAAACGGATATAGGTCAATACGATGACAACAGAGAGATTTTTTGGGCTACCGGAGCGTGTTTGTTTATAAGAGCAAACTGCTTTCATGAGCAAGAAGGTTTTGATGAAGATTTTTTTGCTCACATGGAAGAAATAGATTTATGCTGGCGATTAAAAAATGTTGGTTATAAAATTATGTTTTGTGCCGACTCTACAGTTTATCACGTGGGAGGAGGAACACTTAATAAACTTAGTCCTAAAAAAACATTTTTAAATTTTAGGAACAACTTAATCTTGTTGTCTAAAAATCATGCATCGCAATATTTTGTTATAAAATTGTTTATTCGTTTTGTAATGGATGGGATTGCCGGAATAAAATTTTTGTTGTCAGGAGAGATTGGACACTTTATTGCCGTTATCAAAGCACACTTCAGCTTTTATAACTCATTTGCGATAACACTGCAAAAGCGAAAAAAACTAAAACAACAAATTAAACAATACACTACTTCAGCCGTATACTTACACAGCATTATAGCCGACTATTTTATAAGAGGTAAAAAAACTTTTAAAGAAATTGATTTAAAGGGTCGTTTTTTGAGTAGTGAAAACTAACAACCCATTTTGTTATATTGACTATTCAAAATTATATTTCAACAAAATCGGTGGAGGGCTTCAGTATTATGCAAAATCAAACACCCATTTTACTCTTTATAAATTTAAGCAGTGCTTTCGCGTCTTCATCTTTTAGCTGAAAGCCAAATTTAATTTCGTTTCCAAAATAATCAAATGCGAGTTTTTCGCCTCCAATCACCCAGTAAGAGTTATTTAAACTTTCTATAAAAGAATTTTCGTTAGGTTCAATATACCTTAATTTTTTAATGGTTTCACAATTATACTCCACAATTTTACCTTTATCGGCAACATCTTTTTTATAAATCAATTTTCCGTCTTTTATCCTTATAATTTCTTTGCCATACTTTCTCCACATATGTGCTTTGGCAATTTTATACTCAAAGTAGCACCAAAATCCTAACCACACAATTATTATCGTTTTTATATCCAAATTGGTAGTTGCAAAATATTGAGTTATCATAATTACACCACATACCGACCAAACAAACAGCCATGCAAACAATAATAAGTTTTTAACCTTGTCTCTTAAAGAAAGAATAACAATACTTAACTCTTTATCTGAATTTGATATACTTATTTGATTGCCTATAAAGTCCATAACTGCGGTAAATTTTGAAAAACAAAATTATCAATTAATTTATACTTTTGCCTTGAATAAATAGTGGAGTAATTTTTTTAATGAAAAAACAACAAGAAAATAAAGAATTAGGTTTTGGTACTAAGGGTGCTAATCAAAAAGCCAGACTAATAAATCATACTGGATCGTTTAATGTAAACAGAGTAGAGCCATCCAAATGGCACTCCATAAGTGTGTATCATGCTTTATTATTGATGTCGTGGAGAAAATTTAATTTGATTGTATTGGCTTATTTTTTCATCATCAATTTGTTTTTTACTGCTTGTTATTTCATTGTTGGTATTGATGGTTTAAATGGTATTGAGGGTATTAGGAGTGAAACAGATAAATTATTAAATGTATTCTTCTTTAGTACCCAAACATTAAGCACAGTTGGTTTTGGAAGAATAAGTCCTGTAAGTCATTTGGTGAGTGCTATTGCAGCAGTTGAATCACTGGTTGGTTTATTAGGGTTTGCAATAGCTACAGGCTTACTTTATGGACGGTTTTCCCGACCTCAGGCACACATTATTTTTAGTAAAAATGCTATTATTGCCCCATTTAAAGATGCTACAGCATTTCAATTCAGAATTGTGAATAAAATGAGCAATAGTCAAATTACGGATATGGAAGCACGTATTATTGTTGCAAAATTTGAGATTGAAAATGGTGTAAAGATTCGTCGTTTCAGGCAAATGGATTTGGAACTAAATAAAATCACTTTTTTTCCGCTTTCATGGACTGTCAATCATCCTATTAATGAAAACAGTCCCATTTACGGAATGAGTTTTAATGACTTGAAAGAAGTCAAAGCAGAATTCCTGATAATACTAAATGGTTTTGACGATACCTTTTCCCAAACTGTACACAGGAGGTATTCCTATACTATTGATGAGCTGGTTTGCGGTGCAAAATTTACAAGTATTTTTTCCGAAAATGAAAAAGGAGAAGTAGTGCAAAACATCAATAAAATAAGCGACTACGAATTAATTGAAAAATTTGTATGTTAATTAGTAAGTTAATAAAACAAAAACACATCAGTTATAAAAAACCTTCTTAATACTATATTTGCAGGAATTATAATTTTTGGATGAAAAAAATAGTAGGCTTGTTAAAGAACAAATTTGTAATTACCACTTGCGTGTTGGCTGCGTGGGTTCTTTTTTTCGATAAAAACGATTTAAGAACTCTTATTAAAATGAAGCGTGAAGTGCGCCAATTGGAAGAAGAAAAAAAATATTATGTGCACGAAATAGCCCAAATTACCTATGAATTGAGTGAGTTGACCACAAACATTAGTGCACTTGAAAAATTTGCCAGAGAAAAATATCTTATGAAGAAAGATGAAGAAGATATTTTTGTAATCGTAACAAAGTAAATATTCCTAAAAGTATTTGTATAGTCTTGAGATAGACTAATTTGCCTCCTAATGTGCCTGCAATATTCTAGAAACGGATTCTAGAAATCATAAATTGTACTATAAGACTCAGAACTTTTCAATTAGTTGTTAAGAACTTGAGCTTAAACGATAAGAATAGTAACTGACTTAGAAGTGACTTCTGTGTTTTCTTTTAAGAACTTTTTTTGTAGGTATTTTATAACTGAATGTTACATTCACAAAAAGGTAAGAATCATTGTTGGTTATATCACCTCTTTGCTGACCAGCTCCTCCTTGATTAGAATTTGGCAACACTTTGTACGGACCTCCTACTTGAACAGGAATAGCATACAGTTTAGGGTCAGCCAAGTAAGCAGCCGTAGCTCCTCTTGCTGCAAGTATTGCACTATTGTTATAATATGTTCCACTTACATCATCAATATAATCCGTATAGGTTTTTCTAAAACCAAACTCTACTCCAACGTACATTTTTTTATTTATTGGTTGTTTAAATCCAAAACCAATAGGAATACAAACACTAACGCGGGAATATTTAGGAGGTGCACCCGGCAACCCTTCCCCTTCTGTACCTAGTGGTTGTAAGGCTACCCACTTACCATCGTATTGAGCTTTGGGATTAAAGAAAAATCCCCCTACTCCCATAAATAAATAACCTTGTATATTAGCCCAAGACCTGTATCCTTTTGCACCTTTAATTTTGTAACGCTTAGCAGGTTGTTCAACTTTTGTGAAGTAAAATTCGACTTGACCTGAAAGCTCAAAAATGTTTGACTTAAAACTAAGATTTCTGTTATGACGATAAATTTCTTTACTAAGGCTGTCCGCTCCTGAAACAGCCTGATAGTAAAAGCCTCCTTTTACAGCCCAGCGTTCCATAAATTTAAAACGAACAGCCAGTTGAGCAGATGTACGTGTGCTAACTATGTTCAAGTCTTTGATACTATAGTGCGACCCAATTTGGTCAGCACCACCTACATCGCCTAAAAAGTTGGATGCTCCAATGCCCCCAATTATTTCCAAATAACTTTTGTGTCTGGATTGAGTTGAAAATCCCCCTTTTGTTCCCCCCTTAATTTGTGCCTGTAACAATATAGGCATTGACAAAAACACTATGAAAACGATTTTTTTACTTAGTTTCATTTTAAGCTGTTATACAAGAATTGCAAAGGTAAGTAAAAATAATTTACATTTGGACAGTTTCATTTTAATCAAATATCTGAAAGGCAATAGTTTTAACCCTCTTATTCATGGTATTATTGTCAGGACTATAATCTGTTAAAATAGTTGAAGTTAAATTATTGCTTTCAAAAACTTCTTTAATGCTTTTTATAATTCCAGCGGGAACATCTTTTTTTAAAAATTCTTCCATCAGTAATTTTGATTGAAATTGTTTAATAGCCGATTGCAGTAATTCGAATAACTCTTTCCGGTTTTTCACTCTTTCTACGTTTTTTTCAAATTTAGGATGTTGAATGAGCAAAGTAATATTTAAAATTTCGCACAGCTGCCGAAATTGCTTATTACTACCTATTGCAAGTACAATTTGTTTGTTGTCTTTTGAAATAAATATTTCCCCGTAAGGAGCTATGTTTGGGTGCAGTGAGCCGATAGGCTGAGGGTCTATGCCGGTCATAAGCCAATTGCTGGCTTGATTGGCAAGTGAAGCAATTGCCGCATCAAATAAAGATACTGTGATTTTAGATCCCTTACCAGTTTTCATTTTTTTTATGATAGCCATTAAAACGGCTTCCTTCATTTGATGCGCTGCCAGTATATCAATAAGTGCTACAGGCATTTTAAGTGCACCACTTTGAGGTGTGCCATTCATAAACATAAAACCTGTTTCTGCTTGTAAAATCAGGTCGTAAGCGGTTCTGTTAATGTCTTGACCAAAACCGGTAAGGTGAACAAGAATAATGGTAGAATTTATTTTTTTTAAGGAACTGTAATCCATCCCCAGTTTAACATCATCTCCGGGTTTATAATTTGAAATGACGATGTCGGCATCTTTTATTAAATCATACACCTGTTGTTTTTCATTGTCCTTTGTCAAATTAACAAAAACCGATTTTTTATTATAATTTACCGATGCGTAATACGCTGATGTGAGGGCATCTTTATTTTCGGCAGGCAACTTCCAGCTGCGGGTAACATCACCATTGGTAAGCATATTTTCAATTTTTACAACATCAGCACCCAACTCCGAAAAAAATGTTCCTACTGCAGGTCCTGCTAAAACATTTGCCAATTCAATAACTTTAATATTTTTAAAAAAAGCATTCATCATTTGTTTATTTCAATCAAATTCAAATGATATCCAAAATGGATGGTATATCTTCCGGTAGTTTAAAAGGCTAAATAATAATCTTTTGTTAATTCTTTATATTCATTGGAATAACCATGTCTTCCTTCTTGCTCAATGATTATAAAATTTTCTTCTATGGGCTTTTGATCAAATTCAAATTTCATTAGGAATCTCTTTTCGGGTTTATCAGGTCGTGTGATGACGCGCGTGCATTTAGTCAAAAAAAGCTTTTGTTTCTCTGCAATCTCCCGAAAAAGCAAACTTTCCTTAACAGGAAGTATGACATAAAATCTCCCCTCACTAGCCAATAAATTCAATACTCCCGTAAGTAAATCATCAAAGGATAATTGATCAGTATGTCGCGCATTGGTGCGCGATTCTTCAAAAGCCTTGGATGAATCAACAAAATAAGGAGGATTGCTCGCAATTAAATCATATTTATGCTCGCATGATATTGTATACTCCTGTAAAGAAGCATGATGAACCCTTATCCGTTCTTTCCATTTGCAGTTATTAGTATTTTCAGAGGCTTGGATAAACGCATTTTTATCCATATCAATAGCATCAATTAATGCATTTGATTTTTGAGCAAGCATCAATGCAATAATGCCGGTTCCGGTGCCAATATCTAAAATTTTTTTTGCTTCTGAAGTATTCACCCAGGCTCCTAGCAGTACAGCATCTGTGCCTACTTTCATAGCGCACTTGTCCTGAAAAATTTTAAAATGCTTAAAAGCAAATTCATTGTTTGACATAAACACGAAGAGTAGTAGATGATAACTATCACACACCTGCCAACCATACAAACTTTGCAATAAAGATATAATAATTTTTGTAAAATTCAACTACTCCATCTTTTAATAGTTGCTGCGCTTTCATAATGATTGATTAAAGTATAAAAGGATTTTATCAAATTCATAAACTATCTTTGTGCTTAATCAAAATCTATTGTTGTGTCGTTCGAAAAATTAAATTTAAATAAACCGTTAGTAAATGCATTAGACGATTTGGGGTATGTGCACGCTACACCCATTCAGGAAATGGCGTTTCCCATTATTATGTCGGGCAGAGATATGGTAGGAATTGCGCAAACAGGAACCGGTAAAACATTTGCTTATTTATTACCTATTTTGCGTCAGTTAAAATATTCTGATCAACGACATCCGCGCGTGTTGATTATTGTACCTACCCGTGAGCTTGTTTTGCAAATTGTAAAAGAGATTGAAAAGCTAAGCACTTATACTAGTACTCGTTTTGTGGCTGTGTTTGGAGGAACGAATATCAATACACAAAAACAATTGGTGTATGATGGTGTGGATATTATTGTTGCCACCCCCGGAAGATTGGTGGATTTAGCACTTACCGGTTTATTACGATTAAAAGATATTAAACAGTTAGTAATTGATGAAGTTGACCAAATGTTGAGTTTGGGATTTCGTCAACAGTTATTAAGTTTTTTGGAAACATTGCCTGTAAAACGCCAAAACCTGATGTTTTCGGCGACGATGAATGAGGAAATAGAACAGGTAATTGCCAAGTATTTTTATCAACCCGAAAAAATTGAAGTAGCTCCACACGGTACTCCGTTGGAAAAGATTATTCAACTCTGTTATCATGTTCCTAATTTTTACACCAAGGTAAATTTGCTGGAATATCTTTTAAAAAATGATGATAGCATGAGTAAGGTGTTGGTGTTTGTTGGAACAAAAAAATTAGCAGATGATTTGTTCGATCATATAAAGCCTAAATTTCTGGAAGGAGTTGCAGTAATACATTCTAACTTGTCGCAAACGGCTCGTATTAATTCATTAAAGCAATTTCATGATGGGTCTAAACGAGTATTAATTGCTACAGATATTCTTGCCAGAGGATTGGATATTTCGGATGTTACTCACGTGGTAAATTTTGATACTCCCGAAACTCCTGAAGATTATATACACCGTATAGGCAGAACAGGTAGAGCAAATAAAGCAGGTGTGGCTATTACATTTATTAATGAGGCTGAACAAGAATATCAAGAGGCTATTGAAACGGTTATGAATAAAGCCATTCCCTATGAACCGTTGCCGGAAAAGGTAGTAGTTTCTAAAATGCTTACCGACGATGAATTACCTAAAATAGGAAGCAAGACAAAGGCTAAAAGATCAAAAGATAATTATGTTCCCGGAGCTGCATTTCATGAAAAGAAAGAGAAAAACAAAAAGGTGAACTTAGGTGGTCCTGCACAAAAAGAAAAGCTGAAAGGTAAGGATGCTAAAATCAGAACGTATAGAAGAAATTAAGCTGACAAAATAATTTTATTTGTATTTAAATTTTAAAGAAAGTGTTTTGCGTGCTTAAAGAACTAAACGCTAAAAAAGTAGTATCAACTGCTGAAATAGAAGTTGGCACCGTTATTATGAATCTTACGGGAAAGGTATTATTATACCCATATAAATATTCGATCCAACTCAATGAAACCGAACATTTACACCCATTCGATTTGAATAAACAATTATTGGAACAACAGGCATGGATGTATTTGAACCATAGTTGTAACCCCAATACATTTATTGATACAAAAAAATTACAACAGATTGCCATAAGAAAAATCTTAGCAAACGAAGAATTAACATTTGATTATGAAACTACTGAAGAGCTTATGAAAGAGCCATTTCAGTGCGTTTGCAAAAGTGAAAATTGCAGAGGGTTGATAAAAGGGAATACAACAATAGTTAGTAAATCTTATTAATATTCCTCTATTCTTTAACTAAATTTGTCCTGATTTAATTAAAATGGCAATAGACGAAAATAAAATTAATCCTCATGAATGGGTCAACAGATATGCTGATGAATTATTTGGTTACGCTAAAGCTAAAACAAGTGATACCGAGTTAGCAGAAGACATAGTTCAGGAAACATTTTTAGCGGGATTAAAATCACTCCCTAATTTTAAAGGCGAAAGTTCAGAAAGAACCTGGTTGTATTCCATCCTTAAAAACAAAATTGCCGACCATTATAAAAAAGCCTCCACCAAATACGAAGTAAATAACTCGGAGTATACTATAGAGGACGACTCCTTTTTAGATAATTATTTTGATGAAGAAGGTGAATGGAAAAAAAGCACAGCTCCCCAAAAATGGGGGATAGATTATTCCAGCTCCATTGAAAACAAAGAGCTGGCAGCCATTCTGGAAAAGTGTATGGACAAACTTCCCAAAAATCAGAAACAATTAATTTATTTGAAACTGATACAGGAAGATAAAACAGAAACCGTTTGCAAGGAATTGAACATCACTTCTACTAACTATTGGGTGCTTATTCACAGAGCCAAACTTTTGTTAAGAGCTTGTATTGAAAAAAATTGGATAAATACATAAGAAATGAAAACAGTTATCAATCGTATTGTTTTTACTTTTAAAGATGCCACTTTGTTTTGCAAAAAGGCTACTTTTCTTATGGAGAAGGGCTATACGCAGCCGTTATCATTTCGCGAAAAAATACAATTACAAATACATCTAAAAATTTGTATAAATTGTTTGAAATATCGGCAACAAAGTCGCTTGATTGAACACGTACTTAAAAATAACATTTCCAAATTTAAACTTTCTGACACCTCCAAAATCCGCATTCAGAAAAGCTTTGAAGAAAGTTTAAAAAAAATTTAACTAATCTTGTAAGGTTTTTTAAAATTTTTCTACTATTCTTGTATAAAACAATTTTAACCCTTTAAAAACTAAAGAAATGGAAAACAAAAAATCAATCCTTGCAGGTTCATTAATCGCAAGTGCCTTTATCGGCTTGTCAAACATCAACGCTAACGCTTCTGCATTGAGCAACTATTCCTCTCTTGGATCGGGAGCTGAAGTAAGAAGTTCTTTGCTTAACGAAGCTTCTTCTGCATTAAAAGCCATTGAATTAAAATGTGCTGACTCTGCTAAAACAAAACATGCAAAAGGAAAAGACGGAAAATGCGGAGAGGGAAAATGCGGAGATAAGAAAAAAGACGCATCATGTGGTGATAAAAAGAAAGACGCATCGTGCGGTGATAAAAAGAAATAATTAAATGAAGGGAGGTGAATAGCCTCCCTTTTTCTTAAAAAAATTACCCCGCATGATCGGATTAGGATATAGACGAGACTTCGCTGATGAATTTATTAATGGCGGTATCAGTCCCGATTTTGTAGAGTTTGCTCCCGAAAATTGGATGAATTTGGGTGGTAATTCAAAAAAACAAATTCATAAAATAGCCGAACGTTACCCTATACTTTGTCATGGCTTGTCCTTATCCATTGGAAGTCCCGACCCATTAGATATGGATTTCATGCAGAAATTAAAATCATTTTTGAATGAATATAAGGTTAAACTATATTCGGAACATTTAAGTTTTGCCAAATGCGATAATGCGCATTTATATGATTTACTGCCGATACCTTTCAGAGAAGACGCGGCAAAACATGTTATAGAAAAAATAAAACAAGTACAAGATTATTTGGAACGACCTTTTGTAATGGAAAATGTTTCCTATTACACTCCTGTTGCTGCACAAATGGGAGAAGCAGAATTCATAAGCATGATTGTAAAAGAAACCGGATGTAACTTGCTGTTGGACGTAAACAATGTTTACGTAAACGCATTCAATCATAATTACCATGCACAATCTTTTATAGGACAACTACCACTTGATAAAGTAGCATACATACACATGGCAGGACATACACAGGTTGCTCCCGACCTGATTATTGATACGCATGGAGAAGCCATTATTGATCCGGTGTACGATTTATTTGCATGGACTATTGAAAAAATAAAACCCGTTCCGGTTTTACTGGAAAGGGATTTTAATATACCCGAAATGGATGAATTGAATGGCGAATTAAATCGTTTACGTTCTATTACCAATTTAAAATGGAATAAAAAAAATGAGCTTGTTGCTTGAAACAAAAACCATTCAAAGTGCAATGGCAATGTATTGCCGTACGGGTGATGAAGTAGCGTTGCCGGGCGTTACACCCAATCGTATCCAAAATTACAGACGATTGGTGTTTAGTGTTATTGAAGAAAATATAGAAGCGGCATTTCCTATTGCCTTTAAATATATTAATGCTGAAAAATGGACAGTAATGCTGAATTATTTTTTCAGGAATCATAAATGCCAAAGCTATCAGGTGTGGCAAATTGCAGGCGAATTTTATGAGTATGCGGTGGCAGAAAACTATGCAGAGAAATTTGAATTGCCTTTTTTAAACGACCTTTTAAAATTTGAATGGGAAGAGATGGTGGTTTATAATATGGAAGATATATCTCCGAAACCTTACCAAATAATAGGTGATACGTTGAATGATTTATTAATTGTAAATCCTGAACATAAGTTATTGCAACTGAAATACCCAGTCCATTTATATAATCCAGTTACGGCTGAAGAAAAACCCGGCAATTATTTTGTTTTGTTATATAGAGAATATGAAACAGGAAGAGTTCAGTTTATAGATATTTCCGTTTGGTTTGCATTGGTCATTGAGCAATTAATTATCGGTAATGTAACGCTCAAAATTTTACTGAATGAAGCACCTAAATTATTTGGTGATATTGATGTGCAAGAACTCACCAAAACTACACTCGCTTTTATAACTGATTTAATGGACAAAAAATTTGTACTCGGATACGTAATTAAGAATTAAAATAAACAATGCCCATAAACGAATTAAAAACATTCGTGTATTCGTAATAGCAATAAACAAAAATCTTACTCATGAAAACTTTATATTTTAATAGTATAGAAAAACTATCTCATCTTAAAGACATCCCATTATTGGTAATGCGATTAGTGCTTGCTTATGGCTTTTACGAACCTGCAATGATGAAGATAAAAGATATAGGAGCTATTGCAGAATGGTTTGCAAGCTCTGAAATACCGCTGCCTACTTTAAGTGCTTATCTGGCAACTTATACAGAAGTGTTGGGATTTATTTTTTTAACATTGGGATTTGCCATACGTTTTATTTCTATTCCGCTAATGATTACAATGCTTGTTGCAATAAAAACCGTGCATTTTCAAAATGGATTCAGTGCTTCTGATAATGGATATGAAATACCGTTGTATTACCTTATTATGCTTTTTGCTTTATTTATTAATGGAGCCGGAAAAATAAGTCTGGATTATCCTATTTTTAATTATTTTAAAAACAAATGATTCAGGTTGTAACAGCATAGCTATTGAACTGTATTTATAATATTACACCTATTTTACTAAATAGTTTTTGCTCAAACTATGCCTTCTCTTTCACGTTAGCAGGAGAATATATTTTCATAAACTCACAGGCTTTGTCAACCATATCGGCAGAGCCAAGAAATAAGGGAGTGCGTTGATGCAGTTCCGTTATTTCCAACTCCATAATACGGTTAAATCCATCAGAAGCTTTTCCGCCTGCCTGTTCTAAGACAAATGCTAATGGATTGCATTCATATAACAAACGTAACTTTCCATTTGGGGATTTGGATGTAGTAGGATAAATATATACACCACCTAAAATTAAGTTACGATGAATATCAGCAACACCAGAACCTATATAACGTGATGAGTATGGACGATTGGTGTTTTTATCATTTTCCTGACAATACTTTATGTATTTTTTTACACCATCCGGAAAGTGTATATAATTTCCTTCATTAATAGAATATATTTTACCTGCTGCCGGAGTTTTAATATTAGGGTGAGACAAACAAAACTCTCCGATAGAAGGATCTAGCGTAAAACCATTAACCCCTTTTCCAGTAGTATATACAAGCATACATGAAGAACCATAGATAACATATCCTGCAGCTATCTGCTCAGTACCCAACTGATAAAAATCTTCATTTGATGCGGGCTCAGAAACAGGTGTTTTTCTTCTGTAAATGGAAAAAATAGTACCTATAGATACATTCACATCTATGTTTGAAGAACCATCTAAAGGGTCAATAGCCACCACATACTTCGCATTTTTAGAAACATGGTTATCAATAATAATAATGTCTTTATTTTCTTCGGAAGCGATAGCGCAGCACTCGCCGCCGGCAGACAAAGCTGCGATAAACTGTTCATTGGCAAATACGTCCAATTTTTTTACATTCTCTCCCTGGACATTTATTTCACCTACATCGCCCAATATGCCGGCTATACCCGCTTTGCTTACTTCCCGGTTTACAATTTTAGATGCAATACCAATATCACGCAATAGCCTTGAAAGCTCTCCTTTAGCAAACGCAAAATCAGCTTGCTTTTCTATTATAAATTGTCCTAATGTTTTTACGGCAGCAATCATATTTTTAATTTTTATTTCTAGTAATGAATAACGGCAAATATCGTATATTTTTGAGTAGCAACGTTAACAATTTATTCACATTGATTTTATGGGCTTTCTATTCTTATAGACTTTAATTTTATAGTTTTAAAGCGCATAAGTTGATTTTGCTGGTTTATTCAAAGTCCATTTACATGCTTTGTAGAGTTTATCAACCAGCCATTGCTAAAAAAAACAAATATGCTATCAGCGGATACCTAAAGCCCTCTTCACAATGGAGAATACAGCGTTAATTCAAACGTCTTTATCTAACTAATTATATACCGGTAAACATCTTGTGATATTTATTGCAACTCATACTACCATAATACCAAAGAGGTAATAACTTAAAACAAATTGACGAGATAACGTATTTAAATATTATTTTTGACCTACTAAAAAGTATAATACAAATGGCAGAGCAAACAGAACATATAAAATGTTTAATAATAGGTAGTGGGCCGGCAGGGTACACAGCGGCAATATACGCAGCGCGAGCAGACATGAAACCTGTTATATATCAGGGATTACAGCCGGGGGGGCAATTAACAATAACTACAGAAGTTGATAATTTCCCAGGATATCCAAAAGGCGCCCATGGACCTGAAATGATGGAAGATTTTAAAGCTCAGGCGGAGCGTTTTGGAACCGATATCCGCTGGGGATTGGTTACATCTGTCGATTTTACAGGTCCTGTTCACAAAGTAATAGTTGATGAAAAAACAACCGTAACGGCAGATACAGTAATTATAGCAACAGGTGCTTCAGCAAAATGGATAGGTTTAGAATCCGAACAACGCCTGAATGGCTTTGGTGTATCTGCGTGTGCTGTATGTGATGGATTTTTTTACAAAGGACAAGATGTTGCCATTGTTGGAGCAGGGGATACCGCAGCGGAAGAAGCTACATACTTGGCTAAACTATGTAACAAAGTGTATATGATTGTTCGTAAAGGCGAAATGCGTGCTTCAAAAGCTATGCAGCATCGTGTGTTAAATACTCCGAATATTGAAGTGATTTACAATTCTGAAACCAAAGAAATACTTGGTGGAAAAGCTGTAGAGGGTGCATTGATAGTGAATAATAAAGGCGAAGAACGCAAGTTAACCATTACCGGATTTTTTGTTGCCATAGGTCACACACCCAATACCGATATTTTTAAAAGTTGGATAGATATGGATGAAACAGGCTATATTAAAACTATTCCGGGTACAAGCAAAACAAACATTCCGGGTGTTTTTGCAACCGGAGATGCTCAGGATAAAGTTTACAGACAGGCTGTAACCTCCGCAGGCAGTGGTTGTATGGGCGCACTGGATGCAGAACGTTACCTTGCTGACAAAGGGTTACATTAAATTGGATAACAAAATATTACTTACACCCAAACAGCTTAACGGTTTGGGTGAATAGTAATATTAGGTAAAAACAAGTACGTCTTAATATTAAGGAGAGAGATTGAAAAATAATTTATTCCCAATTGCCTTTACGTTGTTCTTTTATTTCTGATTTTATCTTTTTTGTTTTCAGACGTTTTTCTTTGGCGGATTTCTTTGGCTTCGTAGGTTTACGCTTCTTCTTTTCAACAAAGCACTTCCCTAATAAAGCATAAAATTTTTCTATCGCAATTTGTTTATTGGCGAGTTGCGAGCGCTCTGTTTGAACAATTACTTGCAAGGTACTATCCTTGCTGATTCTATTTTTTAATTTTTTTAAAACAATTAATTTTTGCTCGTCGCTAAGCAAAACTGAGCCCATTACATCAAAATCAAGTTCTACTTTTGAAGAAACTTTATTTACATTTTGCCCGCCTGCACCTCCGCTTCTACTGGTTTTAAAGCGTAATTCAGAATTGAAATAATTCGGTTCTATTTTCATAATCAACCCTAAAGTTATAAAATTAAATTCTCATTATTCAATTGTTTATCTTTAGCACCTTAATAATGTTATATATGAATAGTATTCACACTAAGTCTTTTTTAACCTTTGGTATAGCTTTATTTACAATTGTTTCAGCCATTGCTCAAAAAAACAATATCCCTGAAAAAATTGATTACTATAATAATAAAGCAAAAAAATATCTTGATAAAAGTAAAATGTTGGGTGCTTTTTATCTAGTTAATGAAAACGGGATAAACATTTATGCTTCAGCCCAAAACAAGACAATGAACAAACCCGAATTTCATTTGTACTGGAGTGAGGTGGAAGCCTTTAAAAAGGCGTTAAAAACATTTAGCAGTAATGAACTGACGAAGCTTTATCAATCGGGTAAAATGAATGCTGTGGTACTTTCGGAAAAGAATAAAAAAACAAGTGATGTTCAACCACAAAACAATAATACTAAAAAATTACAAGGATTAAAAATAGCAATAGATCCAGGTCATACTGCGGGAGATATGGAAAATGCAGCAATAGAAGCCAAATGTTTAAACTTTAAATGCGTTTCTCCTTTGGGAGAAAAATATAACATTGCTATTTCTGAAGGTATATTAACTTTTGCTACTGCCACGCTTTTAAAAAATAAGTTAGAAGCTCAGGGTGCTGAAGTATTTATGACCAGAACATTTTACGGTGGCAATGCATTTGGTAAATCATTTGATGAATGGCTAAAGCCCGCAAATATTGATAGTTTGTATAATGCCGGAGTGTTAAGTCAAAAACAAAAAGCAATTGTACTCAATCCTAAAATAAATAAAAGAACAAAATTTCAATCGGTATTTAAAAATTTAGAACTGCAAAAACGTAGTCAGATAATAAATAGGTATCAGCCGGACTTCACCATAATTATTCATTTTAATGTGGATGAAACCAATACGGGATGGTCAAAACCGGGGAATAAAAATCATAACATGACATTTGTTGGAGGAGCATTTATGGGCAGTGATTTATCATCGCCGGAAAAAAGAATGGAGTTTTTACGTTTATTGGTTTCCGATGATTTAGAAAAATCAATAGCGCTGAGTTCTTCTGTTGTAAATAGTTTTGAAAAAACGCTGAATGTTAAAACGGCTTCTCATAACGATGCAACATATTTAATACAAGGCTGTTTGGTGGCAGAACCAGGTGTTTATTGTCGTAACCTCCAATTAACAAGGTATATTCACAGTCCGCTGGTATATGGAGAAACACTTTATCAGGATAACATAAATGAATGTATTATGTTGAATCAGGAAAGGGACAAAACAAAAAACAAACGGATACAACAAGTCGCAGATGCTTATTTTCAGGGAATTTTAGACTATGTGAATAAAAACAAAATTGTTTACTGAATTGGAGGGGGATTTGTGCAACAAACACATAAAATGTGTGCAATTATTTTTCAGATGAATCATTTGTTTTGGTTAACATAACCATCATCTACCTGAAACAGCAGTATGTTTTTAAAATAATCTGAGATATAAGGAATCTTTATTACTTTGGGATTAACCTCTAATTTCATATCTACTAAGACTTTGCTCATATTTGATTTTTCGGTTAAATTATTTAATCTGATAGAGGCTTCAGCATTGTAGGAAATATTGTTTACAAGTATAATCCCCGTTATTCGCGTATATTTATCAGCATTTTGGTCGTTAATTAGTCCAAATATATTTTGTCCTACATTTGCCGTGAATTTGAATATGACAAACTCTTGATTAGATAGAAGACTATCTGTAACCTTGTCTTCTGTTTTAAAATTTGCCAAATTAGTTGTAAAAATTAAATCTCCGGTGCTGGAGTTTAACTGAAGTGAACCTGTATTTTCTTCATAAACAACAGGTGTTTTGCCATCTAATGTAGTTTCAATGGCATAACGGTTTTCATAGGTTTGAGATTTACTCCATAAAGAAAAGAATAAAACAACTAATATTATAAACGTTCTTTTCATGAGTCGGCTTAACTAACAATAATTGTTAGGACACACGAAGTTAAGAAAGTCTTCTGATAATTTTATGATAAAAAGACTGAAAAAGTTTTAACATCTTTGTCGGCGAATATTAAGTTTAATTAAAACAAATTCAATTTGTAAATGGGCTTTAAAAATTTCATTCTAAAATATTTGTTTGTTATTTTCATGGGTTTTGTTGTGTTTTATATTGACAGCCTTGAATTTGTAGATGTTATTGTCACTAAATTTTTAATTCTAATTTTAGTGATTTTCAAGTCTATTTTCTTTTTTACCGAAAGTTTTAAGAAAATTTTAGAAGCCACAAAAAATGATATTGCGTATCACAATTTTTTGATATTTATGGCTGTCGACATTTCATTGATTGTACTTTCGTTTGGTATTGATTTTTTGTGTCTTTATCAGGTACAACCTCTGTCGTTTAGCGGAATATCGCCCAACCTGAGTTTTGGTAAAAGAATATTTGAAATGATTTATTTTAGTTTATTGAACTTTTCAAATTTCGGGTTTGGTGAAATTATTCCGGTGAGTATGTTTGGGAAAATCATAGTTACAATAGAAATCATAATATCATTTATTACTATTATTTTTATTCTGTCGGACTTTGTCAGCCTCAAAGAATCGTTTTCAAAACATGATTACTCTTTTTCGTTCAGAAGAAAAAAAACAACTAAAAAAGATTAATGCTCGCTCCAAGATGTTTTTTCATTAATGCAACTTTTAACTGCAAATAAACATGCCTATGTTTATAACTTGGTGGCTCAGAATTAAAATCGCTCTGTTGTATAAGTAATTTAGCACTTGTGGAAAATAAATCCACAGTAATCCCGTTTCAACGCTAAATCATAACCAATATGCTCAACACAATTTTATTGCAAATAGTAAATTCAGGCACAGGGGTGGCAAGTCAGGCAATAGACACTACGGCTAACATGATAGCAGGTGCTGCCCAAACTACAGCGCCAAAACAGGACTCATTATCATTGCTAGACCTGATATTGAAAGGAGGTTTTATTATGATTCCGATGGGCATACTTTCCCTTATCACCATCTATTATTTCTTTGAACGTTTTATGACTATTAAAAACGCGTCAAAACTGGATGCTAACTTTATGAATAATATCAAAGATTTAATACACAGCGGAAATTTAGAAGGAGCAAAAGCACTTTGCAAAAACACTACAAGTCCAACGGCACGTATAATCGAGAAAGGCGTTGCCCGTATTGGAAAACCTTTAAAACAAGTAGAAGAGGCGATGGAAAGTGTGGGTAAACTCGAGATTAATCATTTGGAAAAAAATTTGGGGATATTGATATTAATTGGTCGCATTGCTCCAATATTAGGATTTGTTGGAACCATTGCAGGGGTAATAAAAATATTTTACGATATTTCATTAACAGACAACATTAGTATTGGTGTTATTTCCTCCGGCTTGTATCAAAAAATGATAACCAGCGCTTCAGGGTTGGTTATTGGATTGCTGGCATTTATTGGATATTTTATTGTTAATACTATGCTTGACAGAGTTATCAATAAAATGGAAAGTTCATCGGTGGAATTTTTAGACATTTTACAAGAGCCTGCAAAATAAGTTAGTAGGAAATATGTATTAGACATTTGGCATATTTTCCAACATGCTAATTACCATTCATTAATCACCAAATTAAAATGAAATTAAAACGCCGACATAAAGAAAGTGCTGAGGTGAGTACAGAGTCACTCAATGATATTATGTTTTTTTTGCTATTGTTTTTTCTTATCATTTCTACGCTGGCAAACCCAAATGTTATTAAGCTAACATTACCAAACTCAAAATCTGCGGAACAGATAGAGAAACAGCAACTTGCACTAGAGGTAAGTGCCGATCGTCAGTATATGGTTGTGGCAGGGCAACATAAAACATTAATACCTTTTACAGACTTAGAAAACGCACTTAAAATAGAACTTGCCAATACACAATCTCCAACAATAGTTTTACGGCTGGACAATTCGCTTACAGTACAAGATTTAGCCGACATTATGCAAATAGGACATAATTTGGGAGTAAAAATGGTGCTTGCCACCAAAGCCACTAATAAGTAGTATTATGAGTACAGCGGCAGAAAATAAAAACAGAATTACCGCACTTATTTTAACAATAGGTTTTCATGCATTATTGTTCTTGCTTTTAATTTTCATTGTATTTATTACCCCTTTACCGCCTTTTGAAATTAAACCAACTCCTGAAATTGAACTGGATTTAGGAATGGAAGGTTTGGGAAACACTCATGCAGGCGGTTCCGGTAAAAATGATACAGAAATTGAAACAACGCAGGAAACTGCTTTTCACATAGCACATCAAACGGTTGCAACTACTTCTGCTCCGGCTATAATCACCAATCCTACAGACGAAGCGGTGAGTATAAAAACAAATCCTAATAACATTACCGAACAAACAACAGAACAGCCTAAAGAAATAGAACCAAAGCCAAGCACGGAACTGCTAAGTGCGTTGAATAAATTAAAAAACAGAGAGAAACATAATGGTAATGGGCAAGGGAACGGAGGTACAGGAGGATCCGGAAGTGGCTCAGGTCATAGTATTGGCGATGGTCCGGGTGATGGGCACGGTGACGGCACCCCTGGTGGAGATGGCACAGGGGGAAACCGTTACATTTTAAAAGGTCGCAAGTTGATGAAAAAGCCAGATCAAATGACTGATTCACAGGAAGAAGGAACTGTAGTAGTTGAAATAATTGTGGATGAAACAGGAAAAGTAATAAAAGCCACACCGGGGCAACGAGGTTCTACCACTACCAGTTCCAATCTATTTGCAAAGGCCCGTCAGGCTGCATTATCAGCAAAATTTGATCCTAGTCCGGAAGGCATCAAAGAACAAAGGGGAACATACAGCTTTGTGTTTGTGTTGGAATAGTTTTTAAATTACTTCTGCTTATTTTATGTTGAATTACCAACAAACGCTCGACTATCTTTTTTCGCAATTGCCAATGTTTCAGCGCATAGGAGCCGCTGCCTATAAAGCCGATTTGACTAACACTATCGCTATTTGCAAATTATTAGGCAATCCTGAGAATAAATTCAAATCCATACATATTGCGGGTACAAATGGTAAAGGCTCCACAAGTCATTATTTGGCGTCGGTATTGCAAAGCGCCGATTATAAAGTGGGTTTATATACATCACCTCATTTAAAAGATTTTAGAGAACGTATAAAAATTAATGGAAATATGATTCCTGAGCAATTCGTCATTGATTTTGTGGAAAAGTATAAAACTGATTTTGAAAAAATCCAACCTTCATTTTTTGAAATGACTGTTGGTCTTGCTTTTGAATATTTTGCGTCACAACAAGTGGAAATTGCCATTGTCGAAACAGGTCTGGGTGGTCGGCTCGACTCTACCAATGTTATACAACCCTTATTATCCATCATCACAAATATAAGTATTGACCATGTTATGTTTTTAGGTAATACACTTGAAAAAATAGCAGAAGAAAAGGCGGGAATTATTAAACCGAAAACACCCGTTATTATTGGTGAAACAACTAACGAAACAAAAGCTGTTTTTCTAAAAAAAGCAAAAGAGCAAGCCGCACCAATATTGTTTGCCGATAGTATTTTTAAAATAAAAAATATTCGTCAAATGAATGCCGGCAGACTATTGTTAAATATGGATGTTGAAAAAAACGGACAATTACTTTATATTGATTTAAAGAGTGAATTATTAGGGTTGTACCAACAAAAAAACATACCCACTGTGTTATTAGCAATTGAACAATTAATTGCAGTTGGATTTATAATAACAAAAGAGCAACAATTAGAAGGAATAGAATACGTTGTCAGGAATACTGGGTTGATGGGACGTTGGCAGGTGCTTTCTCAACAGCCTTTGGTAATAGCAGATACAGGACATAATGAGGCGGGAATAAATGAGGTGGCAGCTCAGTTGCAGCAAACGCCCCATAAACATTTACATTTTGTATTAGGAATGGTAAATGACAAAGACATTTCAGCAGTATTAAGTTTATTGCCTAAAGCAGCTACTTATTATTTTTGCAGAGCCAATATCCCTCGCGCTATGGATGCTTCCCTACTTAAAAATTTGGCACAAAAAAAAGGATTGAACGGTACTGTTTATTCCAGCGTTTTATCCGCATTGGATGCTGCCAAAACAAATGCTCAACAAAGGGATTTGATAATTGTTGCAGGCAGCACCTTTACTGTTGCAGAAGTGTTGTAATTAAAAAATTCAAAAAACAGTAGTAATTTTAAAAACAATATATATATTTGCACCCCATTAATAAAAATAAATGGGAGCTTAGCTCAGCTGGTTCAGAGCATCTGCCTTACAAGCAGAGGGTCACAGGTTCGAACCCTGTAGCTCCCACCATTAGAAAAGGGGCTTAAACTTTTAAAGTTTAAGCCCCTTTTTCGTTTGCACAAAAGCTGGTTTCTAATTGGGAGTAAGATCTTATTTTGTTTGGATGAAAAAACTTTTTTTGTATTTCACAAAATAATATATTAAGTTTGCCAACTATGGTAGTTGTTATAAACGTAGGATGCCGGGATAAAGGGCTTTTAAATAATTATAATTAAATTTAAATTTAAATGAAAACATCAGCATTGAGAACTTCTACAATTATTTGCTCTTTCTTTTTAATAATTGCAGCTTTTTCTTCCTCTTCCTGCAAAAAGGATCAAACATGTTATGGTCAGGTAAATGTATATGACTCAACAGGAGCTGTTTTGCCTAACACATTGGTGCATTTGTTTCATCCCGGAGATACAACAAAAACATATACCTCTGCACCAGGAAATATACTTTATGTGGGTACAACAGATGGAAATGGGAATGTAAAATTTACTATTAAGTTACCCGCTGTGTATACTGTGAGAGCCGATAACCCAAAGGTGTCCGGAGAATACAAATTAGGTGTGTTAATCTTAAACAATCCGGGATCTAAAGATACCTGCAACATTCATTTTTAGTTCATATCAATATTGGGCTTAGCTTACTCATTGCCTCATCAATAGATTTTATATTCTCAAAAGATAACGATAATTTTCCGTTACTTTCTTTCATCTTACATACTTTATTGTTGTTTTGTACAAACGCTAATACCTTTGTAAATACTTCGCTTTGGTAGTAAGGCGATTGTTGATTCTGTATAAAGTAGCCCACCATTCGGTTGTTTTTCAAAACTAGTTTTTCAAAACCAATTTCCATAGATAACCAACGTAAACGCACGGTGTGAATGAGTTGTTTTACCTGTGTGGGAACTTCACCAAATCTATCATGCAGGTTGTATTCAAAAGTCAGCAATTCATTTTCATCTTTTGCATCATCCAGCTCTCTGTATAAGTTTAATCGCTCGGCAATGTTATTTACATACCCATCCGGAATTAAAATTTCCATATCCGTATCAATCACACAATCGTTAACATACGTGGTATGTGCCTTACCAGTGTATTTGTGTGAACCGCCAACATCGGTCGTTCTGAGTTCTTCATGCTCCATGCGCAATTCTAAAATGGCTTCATCAAGAATTTTCTGGTACATGTCAAAACCAATTTCGTTAATAAAACCACTTTGTTCACCACCTAACAAATCTCCTGCTCCGCGTATATCAAGGTCGCGCATGGCAATGTTAAAACCGCTTCCAAGGTCGGAGAATTCTTCAATGGCTTTTAATCGTTTGCGGGCTTCATTTGTAAGTACCGATAGGGGAGGAGTGAGCAAATAACAAAATGCTTTTTTGTTGGAACGACCTACACGTCCGCGCATCTGATGCAAATCGCTCAGTCCAAACATTTGTGCCTGATTGATGATGATGGTATTTGCATTTGAAATATCAAGCCCCGATTCAATAATGGTAGTAGCCACTAGTACATCATATTCTCCTTCAACAAACCCAAGCATCATTTCTTCCAGTTTATCTCCATCCAGCTGACCATGTCCAATAGCAACCTTTACGTCCGGACAAAGTCGCTGAATCATTCCTGCAACTTCGGTAATATTTTGCACCCTGTTGTGTACAAAAAATACTTGTCCTCCACGCGAAATTTCAAACATAATGGCATCACGAATAATTTCTTCATTAAATGTGTGCAGCTCTGTTTGCACAGGATATCGGTTAGGCGGTGGTGTACTGATAACTGATAAATCGCGTGCTCCCATCATTGAGAATTGAAGTGTGCGCGGGATAGGAGTTGCTGTGAGTGTAAGTGTGTCTATACTTGTTTTAAAGGTTTTCAGCTTGTCTTTAATACCCACTCCAAACTTTTGTTCTTCATCAATAATCATTAAGCCTAAATCTTTAAACTTTACGTTTTTGCTCACAATGCCGTGCGTGCCAATTAAAATATCCACTTCACCTTTGGCAACTTTTTCAAGTGTTATTTTTTGATCTTTTGCCGATTTAAAACGATTGATATAGTCTACATTACAGGGTAATTCCTTAAAACGTTCTTTAAATGTTTTATAATGCTGTAATGCAAGAATGGTAGTCGGTACAAGTATTGCCACCTGTTTACTGTCGCATACGGCTTTAAATGCAGCACGTATTGCTATTTCTGTTTTCCCAAAACCTACATCACCGCAAACCAGCCTGTCCATTGGATATTCCTTTTCCATATCTCGCTTTACATCAGCAGTTGATTTTACCTGATCTGGAGTATCTTCATAAATAAAGGAAGCTTCCAGTTCGTTTTGTAAATAGTTGTCGGGACTGAATTTAAAGCCTTTTAGAGCCTTTCGTTTGGCATAAAGTTGAATTAAATCGAAAGCAATTTCTTTAACCTTCTTCTTCGTTTTTTGCTTGAGCACACTCCAGTTAGTACTTCCTAGTTTATTTACTTTAGGTTCTACACCTTCTTTGCCGGAATACTTGGCAATGCGGTGTAAGGAATGAATACTTATATTGACCACATCCATATCCTTGTAAACAAGTCGAATTGTTTCTTGTGTTTTTCCATTTATTTCAATGGTTTCCAAGCCTCCGTATCTGCCAATACCATAATCAATATGGGTAATGTAGTCACCGGGATTAAGTCCTTTCAGCTCTTTTAAAGTAATGGCTTCGTTCTTTTTGTTGAAGCTGCTTTTTAAACGGAAACGGTGATAGCGATCAAAAATCTGATGGTCGGTATAGCACGCCAGTTTTAAGTCATTATCAACAAAGCCTTCGTGAATTGCCCCTCCCCAGCCCTCCCCGAAGGGGAGGGGGTTGCGTTCATTAGATGTACTATTTGTTAAGTCTTCAAATATTTTATGTAACCTGTCAATTTGTTTTTGATTGTCGGAAAATAAAATATTGCTGTACCCATTTTTAATATTGGCATTTAGATTATCCAATAAAAAACTGAAGTTTTTGTTGAAGCTTGGCTGAGGTGAAAAATGGTAATTAATAACTTTTGTATGCGTGAGCGAAGCACTGTTTCCAAACTCAATCAAAGGAAACGTTAATACTTGTTTTGTAAAATTATCTTTATCTATATACAGTTCCTGTGGAGGCAAATGAGTTATCGCTGAATCTAATTTATTAAAAGAAGTTTCAGCAAGAACAAATGCTTTTTCAATTTTATCCATTGTAAATTGAAAATGCTTGAACCAAACAACTGTGTTTTCGGGTATAAATTCAAAAAATGTTTGCCTGCTTTCCTGCAATAGTTTTGTTTGCACATTAGGAATGATGATGCATTCCGGGAGCTTTTTAATGGAAAGCTGAGTAACACTGTCAAAGCTGCGGATAGAATCTACATCATTGCCCAAAAACTCAATACGATAGGGGTTGTCGTTTGAAAAAGAAAACACATCCACAATGCCACCTCTTACCGAAAACTGTCCGGGTTCGGTAACATAATCAACGCGGTCAAAACCGTATTCAAACAGCAAATCGGTAATAAAATCAATAGAAATTTTTTCTGCCTGTTTTAATTTTAAGGTGTTTTTGCTGAGGTGCGTTTTTGTAACAACCTTTTCAGTGAGGGCTTCGGGATAGGTAACAATTAATACATGAAGCCCCTCTCCAGCCCTCCCCGAAGGGGAGGGAGTATTAATTTTGTTTAGTACTTCGGCACGCAATAAAATATTGGAGTTGTCTATATCCTCGTGTTGGTATGGCATGCGGTACGAAGCAGGAAAAAATAGCACTTTATCTTCGCCCAATAAATTTTCAAGGTCGTTAAAAAAATAAGCGGCTTCTTCTTTGTCTGCAAGAATTAATAATTGTGTTTTATAAATGTGTTGGTATGCTGCCGCTGCTATGAAGGAAGCCCCAGAACCTACAATGCCATGCAAATGCAGGCGTGCACCATCTCCCTTCAATTCCTGTGCTAGTGCAGAATTGTTGGGCGACTCGCCATACTTGCGTAAAATATCTTCTTTAGTCACTTATCTTGGAGCGCAAAAGTACAAAACAGTATTTGAAATTTAGGAAGAAAGTTTATTGACCTCACCCCTTCATCCCCTCTCCACCCTTCGATAAACTCAGGGGACAAGGAGAGGGGGAAGTGTAGTAAAAAAGAAACCCCTTCATCCATCTCCTCTTTTTAGGAAAAACAATACCTTCGCATTCTATTATATTTAAAAATAATTACACTAATTTTAAATTCGCTCTTTTCCTTTAAAAGCTCCCCTCTCCTTTGGAGCGGGGCAGGGGGTGAGGCTTTTTCAACATGAGTTCAACACACTTTTACAACAAAAAATTAGGGATATTAGGAGGTGGACAACTTGGCAAAATGCTATGTACAGCAGCAGCTCCATGGCATTTACAAACATATACGCTTGAACCGGGTGATGATTGTCCTGCTTCGGTAGTTTGCAAAAATATTACAAAAGGAGATTTTACCGATTTTGATACGGTTTATCAGTTCGGTAAAGAGATGGACATTATTACTATTGAAATAGAAAAAGTAAATGTGGATGCATTAATAAAGCTGCAAGAAGAAGGCAAAAAAATTTATCCCTCCCCGCAAGCTTTGCAAATAATACAAGATAAAGGTTTACAGAAACAATTTTATAAAAACAACAATTTAAAAACATCCGCTTTTGAATTGTATGATGATAAACAACACGTTATAGAAGCCGTAAATAAAGGCATTATCAGTTACCCGTTTGTTCAGAAGTCGCGTAAAGACGGATATGATGGGAAAGGCGTTTCGGTAATTAATACAGCTAAGGACTTGCATTTATTGCTTGAAGGAGCATGTGTTATTGAAGAAAAAATAAATTTTACAAAGGAGCTTTCGGTAATAGCAGCGCGTGATGTAAAAGGCAATGTAAAATGCTTTGACGTGGTTGAAATGGTGTTTGATGAACAAGCCAATTTGGTTACGTTATTGTTATGTCCTGCGAATGTTTCAACTGAAGTGGCTCAAAAAGCCGAAGCACTTGCTGTTAAAACCATTACTGCATTTGACATTGTGGGCATATTAGCCGTAGAATTATTTCTTGATAAAAACAACGAAATTTATATTAATGAAGTAGCACCACGCCCGCACAACAGCGGACACCACACTATTGAAGCCTGCGTTACTTCTCAATACGAGCAGCACCTGCGCGCTATTTTAGAATTACCGTTAGGAAGCACAGAAATTATAATGCCTTCTGTAATGATTAATTTACTTGGAGAAAAAGGATATAGCGGTAATGTTATTTATCAAGGACTTGAAAAGTGCCTGGAAGTGGAGGGTGCTAAATTTCACATTTACGGGAAAGCAAAAACAAAACCTTTCCGCAAAATGGGTCATGTAACGGTAATTGATAAAAGTCTTGAAAGTGCTGTTAAAAAAGCAGAGTACATACAAAAGGAATTGAGGATTGTGGCGTAAGGTATAAAAAAGAAACGCCTCAACTTCTTGAGGCGTCAGACCAAGGATACTATCCTTGGTGTTGTTCTTGGGCGCAAATATAATATAATGAGATTTAAATATGCAAGAAGAAAACAAAAAAAATGAAAGAGTGATTGTTTATATCGATGGTTTTAACTTATATTTTGGAATGCGAGAAGCTGGATTCGATCATTGCAGATGGTTGAATCTGAAAAAATTAATAGAAAATTTATTACAGCCAAACCAAGAATTAAAAGAAATAAAATACTTTACAAGTAGAGTAAGTAATAATCCAGATAAGCAAAAAAGACAATCAATTTACATAGACGCATTAGAATCGGAAAAGGTTAAAATTATATACGGTAATTATCAAGATGGTTCAGAAGAGTGTAATAGGTGTGGACATATATGGCGCACTGCTAAAGAAAAAATGACAGATGTAAATATTGCTACAGCAATGATAATTGATGGCTTTAAGGATGAATATGATATGGCAATGCTTATATCTGGAGATAGCGATTTAGTTCCGCCAATAAAATCGATTCATGAGAATTTTAAAAACAAACGAGTATTTATAGCTTTTCCTCCTAAACGACATAATTCATCTATGGCTTTAGTGGCGAAAGGGTCATTAATTATAGGAAGAAAAAAATTAGTTGATAGTCAGTTCGATGATGAAGTAATAAGTAAAACTGGCTACAAATTAAAAATACCAACTAGTTGGAAATAGAATAAACCGAATTCATTCAAAAAAATTTAAGAAACATCTAACTTTAAAACATGCTAATATTTAAAGATATAAAATTTATCAAATCTCCATTCGATAGTGAGGCAGAACTTGAATAAGTTATTTTTGATAATTATGAATACTTATTCCAAATTTTCTATGAAGAAGATTTCCATTTAAATATATAAACCATCGAAACATACTTCAACTAAACTTTTCTAAACTCAAAATGAAACTATTTTCATTCCCTCCAATTGCCAATGAAAACAGCAAGGTACTTATTTTAGGAACAATGCCCGGAGTTGATTCTTTACGATTTAATGAATATTACGCCCATCAACGAAACGCTTTTTGGAAGATACTTTTTACATTGTTTAACCAACCCATCACTAACGATTATGAAACAAAAAAACAGTTATTATTGAATAACAATATTGCTTTATGGGATGTGCTTAAAACTTGTTCGCGTGAAGGGAGTTTAGACGCAAATATACAAGCAGAAGAACCAAATGAATTAACGCAGTTTGTTTCAGGGCAGAATAACTTAAATCATATATTTTTTAATGGAAACAAAGCCTGCGATTACTTTTTTAAATATAATAAGCAGATAAGCATTCCATATAAAATATTGCCATCCACTAGTCCTGCACACACGATGTCGTTCGATAAAAAATCAAAAGGGTGGTCTGTTGTTAAGCAGTTCGTATGATTTAAATATCAATAGTATCAATGAAAAACCCTTATTTTGTAATAAAATATACTTGAATGACAACACCATTAGTAAGCATCATCATGGGCAGCAATTCCGATTTACCAATAATGAAGGAAGCTGCGGAAGTATTGAATGAACATAAAATACCCTTTGAAATAAACATTGTTTCGGCACATCGTACTCCTGACAGAATGGTGGAGTTTGCAAAAAATGCACACTTGCAAGGCATTAAAGTAATTATTGCCGGAGCCGGTGGCGCGGCGCATTTGCCTGGTATGGTAGCTTCCATCACCCCACTGCCGGTAATAGGTGTACCCATCAAATCATCTAATTCTATTGATGGATGGGATTCTTTATTGTCCATCATTCAAATGCCAAATGGAGTGCCCGTGGCTTCGGTATCTGTTAATGGTGCTAAAAGCGCAGGTTTGCTGGCTGTAAAAATGTTGGCGGCAGGTGATGAACAATTATATGAATGGTTAAATAAATCAAAGTAACAATTATAAACGCCCAATTATCCTTTCTCTTTTGGAAATTGGTTTGGACGATTCTTCTATGGCAACTTATCTTTCAATATTACGAGGCATTAATGTGAGCGGACAAAAGATGATTAAGATGGATGCCCTTAAAAAAATGTATGAGAGTGCAGGATTTAATAATGTGCGGACTTTCATACAAAGTGGCAATGTTGTATTCGAAAGCAACACACACAAAAGTTTAGCGTCATTTATTGAACAAAAAATAAAAGAAACGTTCGGCTTTGATGTTCCTGTTATTGTCCGCACCCAAAAAGAGGTGCAGGAAATTATTGAACAAAATCCATTTTTGAAAGATAAAAATATAGAGCCGGATAGACTATATGTAACTTTTTTGGCAGAGATTCCTTTAGCGGAAAATTTAACGAAGATTTCTACTTATGACTATACGCCTGACGTATTTATAATTAAGGGTAAAGAAGTGTATTTATATTGCCCCAAACCCAAGGGTTATGGTGACACAAAACTCAGTAATAAATTTTTTGAAAATAAGCTGAAAGTGAAAGCAACAACCCGCAACTGGAAAACAACAAATGAGTTGCTCCGAATTCTAAAGAGTTAACTTCGGTTACTTTTTCGAAATATTCCCACAAATACTATGCTTGCATAATAAATTTTATACATTTGTAATTATCAAGTAAGAGAATTCGTTCTGACATTTTATAAATTTTAAAACCAAAAACTATGGAAGCATTTATTTATGACGCTTTACGCACCGTAAGAGGTAAGGGAAGCGCAGAAAAAGGAGCCTTGTCGGTACTCACTCCTGAGTATTTAGGTTCTTATCTTCTTAAAGAATTCAGGAAAAAAAACAATCTTGATACATCATTAGTAGAAGATGTAATTATGGGTTGTGTTACACAATCGTTTGATCAAGGCGCTGACATTGCAAAAACAATTGCAACTACATCGGGTTACGGAGAACATGTTGCAGGATATACTGTAAACCGTTTTTGTGCTTCAGGTTTAGAAGCGATTAACCAAGCTGCAGTATACGTTAAATCGGGCTTCCGCACAGGTGCAATTATTGCCGGTGGTGTTGAGTCTATGAGTCGCGTAAAAATGGGTTCCGACGTTGGAGCTTATTTTTTTGACCCGGCAGTTGCCATTCCAAATAGTGTTGTACCACAAGGTATATCAGCAGATTTGATAGCTTCTAAATACGGATACTCCCGTACTCAAATGGATGAATTAGCTGTAGAATCGAATAAAAGAGCTGCTGTTGCTGAGCGTGAAGGATGTTTTAAATCACGTATCGGAGTTAAGGATATCAACGGTGTTATGGTGTTAAATCGAGACGAAAACATACGTGAAGAAACAACATTAGAGGGGTTGGCAAAATTAAATCCTGCATTTGAAATGATGGGTAAAATGGCGGGCTTTGATGACATTGCTCTGGACAGATATCCGGATGTTGAGTTTTTAAATCACGTACATACTCCGGCTAATTCTTCGGCTATTGTTGACGGAGCAGCGATGATGTTAATAGGAAATGGTGAAATTGGAAGTGCATTAGGATTAAAACCTCGCGCACGTATTGTTACTTCAGCAATCATCAGTACAGAGCAAACCATCATGTTAACAGGTCCTGCACCTGCAACACTAAAAGCCTTAAAACAGGCTAAAATGAGCGTTTCTGATATTGACCTCTTTGAAATTAACGAAGCATTTGCATCGGTGATGATGTTGTTCATGAACGAACTAAAATTGCCTTACGATAAAGTAAACGTTAACGGAGGAGCAATGGCAATGGGGCATCCGTTAGGAGCAACAGGTGCCATGATATTAGGAACGTTGCTTGATGAATTGGAACGTACTAATAAACAAATCGGTGTTGCTACTCTTTGTGTAGCAGGCGGGATGGGCATTGCAACAATAATAGAAAGAATTTAACATATTAAAAAGCTGATACATGTCAATAGTTAAAGAACCTCAAAAACTTAATTCAACAGAGTTGGAAAAGTTTGCAACATATCAAATAAATGCTGATGGCATTTGTGTAATCACAATGGATATGAAAGATTATCCTACCAATTTATATACGCCTAATTTAATTGCTGCATACCATCATATAGTAATGGAACATGCAACCAATAAAGAAGTAAAGGGTTATATATTACAGTCGGCTAAAAGAGAATTTTTGGCAGGAGCAGACCTTAATAGTGTAAACGCTGATCAAAAGGAAGGCGTGGAAGTGCAAATGGAAAAAGCGTTTGCATCCATTTATGGTATTCAGCGCCAGATGCGCGATATTGAAAAGGTAGAAAAACCTAAAGTATCAATTATCAATGGTGCTTGTTTAGGCGGTGGTTACGAAGTAACACTTTCTACCAATTACCGTATTGCAGTTAACAATAATAAAATTAAAATCGGATTACCGGAAATACAATTAGGTATTTTTCCGGGTGGGGGAGGAGCTTCCAAGCTTCCATATTTATTGGGGATTCAATCGGCAATTATGTTTTGTTTACAAGCAAAACAATTAAGTCCTGAAAAAGCTGTTGAAGAAGGCATTATTCATGCAACAGCAGCTACGGTTGATGAAGCAACTGCCGAAGCCACTAAATGGATATTAGCAAATCCCAAAGCTATTGTTCCGTGGGACGATAAAAAACATAAAATACCCGGTGGGGGGCTTATTCCTGGCGGATTGCAAGTAATTGCAGGTGCAAATGGTAATGTAAGTAAAATGACACATGGTAATATTCCCGGTAGCATTTATTATCTGTCAACTGTGTATCAGGGGATGCAATTGCCTATAGATAGAGCTTTAGAGTTGGAAAGTCGTTATATTGTAAAAGCGTTTGCATCTGTTGAAGCACGCCACATGATACGTACACTTTTTGTGAACATGCAAAAAGCAAAAAAAGGTAAGAACAAACCTAAAGGACACGATTATTTTGATGTAAAAAAAGTTGGTATACTTGGTGCAGGCATGATGGGCGCAGGAATTGCCTATTCATCAGCCATGAGTGGAATTGATGTTGTATTGAAAGATGTATCTCAAGAAGCTGCTGAAAAAGGGAAAGCTTATTCTGTAAAATTACTTGAAAAGGCGGTGAAAAAAGGTGGTAGCATAACCAAGGAAAAAGCAGATACCATCTTAAACAAAATTTTACCTACTGAGGCTTATAACGATTTAAAAGGTTGTGATTTGATTATTGAGGCAGTATTTGAAAATGTTGAATTAAAAGCAAATGTTACAAAAGATGCGGAAGCAATGATTGCTGCAGATAAAATATTTGCATCAAATACTTCTACACTTCCAATTACCATGCTTGCAAAGGCTTCGGCTCGTCCTGATAAATTTATCGGTTTGCATTTTTTCTCACCGGTTGACAAGATGCAATTGGTGGAAATTATTGTAGGTAAACAAACCAGTGAAGTAACAATTGCTGCTGCTATTGATTATGTTACCAAAATAAACAAAATACCTATTGTAGTGAATGACAGCAGAGGATTTTACACCTCAAGAGTGTTTGGTGTTTATCCTACCGAAGCGGCATTATTGCTTGAAGAAGGAGTATCGCCTATTGCCATTGAACGCATTGCTAAAAAACGCGGGATGATGGTAGGTCCTTTAGCAGTAATGGATGAAGTGTCGCAGGAATTAGGATTAAAAATAGCCTCTACTATCAAAGAAGAAGACTGGACAGATTATCACAGGCGCAATATTGAGGTGTTGAAAAAACTGGCTGCTGTTGGGCGTTTGGGTAAAAAATACAATAAAGGTTATTATGAATATACCGAAGATGGCAAACACTTGTGGAAAGGTCTGGATGAAATGTTCCCACGTAAAGATCATGGCATGACCGAAAAAACGATTGGTGACAGAATGCTTCACCGCATGGCGTTAGAAACTTATCGCTGTTTGGAAGAAGGTGTTTTAACTACTGTTGAAGATGGCGATATTGGTTCCATCTTTGGTTTTGGTTTTGCCCCGCATACAGGCGGAACACTATCCTATATTGATTACATAGGCTTAAAAAAATTCGTAGCCGATTGCGATGAGTTTGCAACTAAATATGGAGACCGTTTTAAAGTGCCTGACAGTCTGAGAAATAGAAAAAGCATGTATTGATATTATGTATTGCTAAAGCAAAGTGCGAAGTTTTAATTTAATTTAAAAAACGGCTCTAGTTTTTGGGAATATTTATAGAACAATCAATACTCTTTTACATACTACGGAAATAAAACTTACGATTGTTGAACCATGTCGCCACTAATGAAGTGTGCGTCAATGTTTAATTTAGCGTGTAGTTTTTTGGCCAATTCAATATTCGGTAAAGTATCAGGTGAGTTTTGTTCTCTTTTCAGCAATTTTAATATCATGTTGTGAACTCTCTTATTTATATTATGTTTGTCCGATTCCATTACTTGATTCGTCTTTCAATAAATGTTCACATAAAAAAATAAAAGAATATAATTTTTTGCATTCGTCTTAATCTATCTGTCCTTCCTATCTGTTTACCAGAGCTGTCATATAAATAGTCTCCCTGTATTCTTCCTATCTGCTTGCCATTGCCATCAAATAAATAGTCGCCATTTATGCGCCCCATTTGCCTTCCGGAACCGTCATAGATGTATTCACCATCCATTCTGCCAATCCTTTGACCCGAGCCATCATAAATGTAATCTCCTTCAATTCTACCAATTTGTTTACCCGAACCATTATAAATATAATTACCATCCATTCTACCTGTTTTTTTACCATTGCCATCGTAAACATATTGGGCGAAAGTAATTTTAAAGGTTAAAAATAAAATGGTAAACAAGACAACTTTTTTCATTTTTCTTTTCATCAAAAAGAAGGGCAACGACCTATATTATACTATCAAAAATAGGGTAATTAATCCAGTTTGTCATACGCATACATAGCGCTATTGGATAAATTATACTGTACTAACTTCATCGTTCATTTTCTGCTTATCTCCATATAACTTTTTGTATTCCGGTCTGGAGTATTTTTCATAATAATAAAATACATAGACACAATAAACAATAAGCGAAACCAGCGTATACCAAAATAATATAAATTTAGAATCAGTAATAAATCCTATTTCAAAAATTTTGTTTAAACTCAAGATGGAAACCAAAGCTATCAAAAGACTTATGACTAAATAAGGAATATGAAAATATCTGTCAGAACAATTTTTTCGTTTAAATGGGATAAAAAAAAGCGGAACAAAAGCGATAAAAAGAATAGCTTTTTGATAGTGTTCTAATTTTACCATAACAAAAGCTAAAAAGAAAGAAACTGAAGATGCTACATCAGATAATAAATATATCCAACTTCTGTCTTCCTTTTTTACTTTGGCATTCATATCACCATAACAATGTAAATAGTCAACACAATAGAATATAGTAATTAATATTTTAATTATTGTAGGCAGGGTAAAATATGTTTCAAAAGAATCATCGGTTTTTGTTGTGGGGATAAGTTCGTAAATCATTGACCCAACAAAACCCGGATATATTAAATCATAAATAAAGCTATTCCAATGATATTTATCTTTAAGGTTCATTTGCCAATAATTTAGACGCTAATAAAGGTATCGGTTTTCACATAGAAACACTACCTTTTTATTTCTACTATCGCAAATCTTTTCCAATTAAAAACAAGGCTATTAATTCATTGGTTACACCAAATCAAAAAAAACACCTAAATTGGAAACAAACACAAAATTACTTATTTCTTCTTTTCCGTAACTGATGATGATTCCCAAGCAAGAACCAACTCTTCACCGTTCATAATACTTAAATAGCTATTGTAACGTGATGCGGCGATTTCTCCATGTTGAACTGCTTCAATAACTGCACATTTAGGCTCATTCAAATGTAAACAATTGTTGAATTTGCATTTATTTTTAAGTGCTCTCATCTCCACAAAATAATCGGAAATTTCTTCTTTGTTCATATCCACCAAGCCCAATTCCTTTATTCCCGGGGTGTCTATAATAAATCCTCCGTATGAGAGCGTATGCATTTCGGCAAATGTAGTAGTATGTTTTCCTTTAAGATGTGCTTCGGAAAGCTCTCCTACGCGCAATTGTAAAAGGGCATCTATTGCATTTACAATACTGGATTTACCTACCCCCGAATGCCCGGCTATTAAAGTTGTTTTATGTTTTGTTAATTGTTTAAGAGCCTCTATATCTTTGTTTTGGGTCGCTGAAACTTTATAACATTCGTATCCTATTTTTTGGTAAATGGTCATGAATTCATCCAACTCCTCTATCAGTTCCTGCCGCTCAAATAAATCTATTTTGTTAAAAATAATTTTTACGGGTATATGATAGGCTTCAGCTGTGAGTATAAATCTATCTATAAAACCAGCCGATGTGCGCGGCAAAGCAAGTGTTACAATTAACAATGCCTGATCGATATTAGCAGCAAGTATATGTGATTGCTTAGAAAGATTAATAGATTTACGAATGATGTAATTTTTACGATCTGCTATTTTATTGATTACCCCTCTGCCATCAGCTTCCATTTCAAAATCAACATAATCACCAACAGCAATGGGGTTGGTAGATTTTATGCCTGAAAGTCTGAACTTGCCTTTTATCCTGCATTCCCATACCTCCTGCTGTTCATCAATAACACTATACCAACTGCCCGTTGATTTAATTACTATCCCCTTCATTGATTGATTTATAATTACAACATCAAATTTATCAAAAAGAATTAGCTTTGCCGGAACAATGAATGAGTAAATGATAGAATGAATGAAAAATTTGATGGGTTAAAAGCGACAACTCAACTATTCATAATTATTCCATTTACTCTCCAAATCATTAAACCATGTCAATAATTGTAAAAAATGTAACTAAAATTTACGGTAATCAACATGCGTTAAACGATGTTTCGTTTGAAGTAAATACCGGAGAAGTAGTTGGTTTTCTTGGTCCTAACGGAGCAGGCAAATCGACCATGATGAAAATATTAACCTGCTTTATTCCTAAAACATCAGGTAGTGTTAGTGTTTGCGGCTATGAAGTGGAAGAAGAAAGCATAAAAGTAAAAGAAAATGTTGGTTATCTGCCCGAGCACAATCCGTTGTATTTGGATATGTATGTAAAGGAATATTTAGAATTTATTGCCGGACTGCATCACCTGAAAAATGTAAAACAACGCATTGCAGAAATGATTGAAATGACAGGATTGCAAGTGGAGCAGAAAAAAAAGATAGGAGCACTTTCAAAAGGATATAGGCAGCGTGTGGGACTCGCACAGGCATTAATACACGACCCTAAAGTATTGATACTGGATGAACCTACAACGGGATTAGATCCTAATCAACTGGCTGAAATACGCAATTTGATAATAGAAGTAGGCAAACAAAAAACGGTGCTGCTCTCCACACATATTATGCAGGAAGTAGAAGCTATTTGTAACCGTGTTATTATAATTAACAAAGGAGAAATTGTTGCCAATGATTCTACATCTGTTTTACAATCCACTCAAAACAAACAATACATTACTGTTGAATTTGATAAAGAAACTTCGCTGCAATCTCTTAAATCCATTGCCGGCATTATAAATGCCATTAATATCAAACCTAACATTTGGAAAATTGAAACTGCTGCGAATAAAGACATTCGTGCCGATTTATTTAATTATGCGGTAAAAAATAATTTAGCAATACTTGCGCAGCAAGTAGAAGAACAAAAAATGGAAGATGTATTTAAAACCTTGACAAAAAATGAAAACGCATGAGTTTATTTGTTATAATCGAAAACCCCGTCCCATATTTCATCCACTCTAATAAGAGCTTTTTCCAACGGTAATACAGTCCATTTGCCATTTATTTCTGTTCCTAGCCCTATGTTTTTTAATTTTCTTAACGCATCTTCTACATCAAAATCAAGTATAATTTGAAATTTTTCTTTAAACCAGCGCTCTATCTTTAAATCAAGTTCTTCGGCTGTTAAAGACTCCGGACTGTTTTTTAAAAAGGCGTACGCCAAAATAGTTTCTTTCAATTCTTCTTCTTCCGCTATATCAATTAATAAAGGAAATATACCACTGTTGTTTCCTAAGTTTTTGAAATATAAACTATCAGAAAGCAATTTGGAAAACTTTATTTTTTTATTCATATAATCATTGTACTGACGAAACAAATAAGCACCCAATAAACCCAATGCAATTAAGCCTTGTGATAGCGAAGTTTTACTTTTACTTAAATCTAAAATCTCTCCTGATTTATAAGCGGCGTACATAATTAATAAAGGCGGGATAACCTTTGTACTTAACAATGAAATACCACCTACAACGCCCGGAATCCACAGTAGCAGCTTGTCTTTTAACGACATTTTGGGAACTGCATTCGGGAAAATGGTTTCCAAATCATTTTTGGGTACACGTTTAAATACTTTTATTATCACACAACCCGGAGAAAATGCAAGCTTATCAATATTTACTTTTCCGTTTTTAAAATAAGTTTCATCATTGTATTGAATGTATACAATCACACGATCATAATATTCAATCTCCACTTTTTTTTTCCAGAAAATATTTCGTGCAACTATTTCTGTTGCTTTATGATAACCTCTTACATAAACTTCGTATTCTTTAAAATCATTAAAGTTAATATTCAATTGCAAACCTACTAAATCGGAGTTGTCGAGTGCGGCTTCTATAGTGTGTTGCTCAATTCGATTGTAATTACCTCGTTCAAGAACTTGGTTTAAGGAGCTTTTAAAAACAGAAAGGTCGCTTTTTTCAATATATTTTAAACGTTCTTCTTTTGTTTTATCAGGGTCAAATGCAGCAAAATTTCGCTTTAGTTGTTGATTAAGATTAAAGCCATCGTAATGAAAATAATGTTCAAGTATTTCGAATAATTTTTTAAAATCATTCGCCTCTTTTTTATCAAATATATTTTCTGCAATTTGTTGTTCCAGCAAAAAATCTTTGTCGAAAGGAATGTATTGTTCTTGTTTCATGAAGTGCGTAATAAAATTTAATGCGACTTATTACAATACAAATATATCACAACATAATATATTTTCATTTGAATTAGGACACCTCGCGTGAAACCTCATTTCTAGATGTTATATCGAACAGAATTATTTTATTATTCCAGGTAGTGTAACAAAAACGTTACCTTCTTATCTGCAACAATCTCAAAAATTTGTTTCGCGTATTGTAAATTTGAGTTTAGTTATTCATCATTAGATATTGATATGTGTTTATATAATTTTTATTGAGTAAAAGAGGGTTAAACCAGGGTTCACGCATTAAAATTTAAAAGTGTTTTTAAGTATTCTTTATCATAGTTAGCTCTTAACTTCTTGTGAGTCATAGAAAGCTTTGATTTTTTTTCTTGATTTAGCAGGTTGATTGCAATTTTATTTGT
>Ga0302194_10000174_pt1 | contig 43928 bp, 30 predicted proteins | sample II_Bog_N1_1_FD_200227 | JGI IMG/M metagenome (GOLD analysis project Ga0302194, IMG submission 200227) | Peat permafrost microbial communities from Stordalen Mire near Abisko, Sweden - II_Bog_N1_1 | ecosystem: Environmental > Terrestrial > Soil > Wetlands > Peat | place: Sweden: Abisko...
AAGATTATGGCCTGGCGCGCGCGGGTTTGCGCCTGAGTTTCTAAATCAGTGAACGCCATTTCGATAAAAATTTTGACGGACGAAAGTCCCCAATTTTGAGTTCCATTTAATAATTCATCTGAAAGGAAAAGATATGTCGCAACCTCAAACTAAAAATGTTCACGGCAAAAAAGCCGACCGCGCCGGGACAGATTCATTTGATTCACAAAATTCCGCCGCGGAAAATCCCAAAGGACAACAGAGCGGAAAACCAATGCGGTCGGTAAAAGACCAAGGATCTGGAGGTAAGAATAATAATCAGGATGATGTTTACGACGGCGAGTAGGATCGGATTCGGAAATCATTTTGGGCGGGAATTTTTTTGCGCGGTAAAAAGTCATCGTGGTGTTTCGTAAAATGAGCGATGGCGTTTTTTTGGGTTTCGCCGCGCAAGATGATGGGCCAACTTCGGGCTGGGTTGATTTTCAAATTTATTAACGATCTTGCCGGCGGTGTTCTCGCCCGTGGACATCTCTTCTGAATCGGTCATTGCGAATGGCGTGGGCCCGCCAATCGGCATGGCCACGTTCCCAGCCGTGAAATCGTTGCAGACGGATCGGATCGCATACCAACCACACGTTGCCCGGGCCTAAATAATAATATTGATCGCCCACCACGCCGACGTATTCATTTCCGTCCCACACATAATCGTCGGGGACCTCGGCGGCAACCACGGGCGCCGGCGCGACGACCGTGGCTTGGTAGGCCACGCGACCATTGGGTTCAACCACGCAGCCTGACCCCAGCATTAATCCGGCGATGGCCGCCATCAGGCCACACGGCAAACAAAATTTCGTTTTCATATTTTTTTCTTTCCGTTGCGAGACAAGTTTCAATTTCCTGGTGCAGATGATATGCCAAACGCTTTAAACCCTCTTTTGTTTAAAATAGACCTCTTCTGTTTTCACGAGGCGCCTCTCGGTCTACAGACTGCAAGTTTGTGGAATTTGTGAACGTGCAAACTGCATTGTGGTTTATTTGATTCGCGCCATAAAAGTCTTCCTTAAACGACAATGTTTAGTTGCCATTTTTCAGAAAATTAGAAAGATTGGAATCATTCATGGAAATGAATGTTTCAATCGTCATGGATAAGGACAAGAACGATTCCAGCCAGTTCACGTTTTTGGCCAATGGCAGTGAAATGAGCGAGCTGATTCGCGCTCATGATTGGGCGCAAACTGCATTAGGCGCGATGGAATCCTGGCCAGCCGCGCTGCTTTCCACCTTGAGCATCTGTTTGAGCGCGCGATTTCCGATGGCAATTTATTGGGGAGCGGAAGGTTTTCTGCTCTACAACGATGCTTGGCGACCGATCTTGGGCAACAAACATCCTTGGGCTTTGGGGCGCGGCGCGCGCGATGTTTGGCCGGAAATCTGGTCCACCATAAATCCGCTTTTTGAAACCGTCCGTGCCACCGGCCAGGCGACTTGGCGGCCGGACGAACTCCTGCCCATGCACCGTTTCGGCTATCGCGAAGAATGTTATTTCGATTACAGCTTCAATCCCATCACCGGCCAGACCAAAACCATCGAAGGCATCCTGAACATCGTCCAGGAAACCACCTTTCGCGTTTTGAACGAACGCCGCACGCATCTGTTGAGCGAACTGGCGGCGCGCTCGGCCACGGCCAAAACGGAAGCGGAAGCGTGCCGGTTGGCCATGAACGCCATCGCCACCGACCCCGCCGATGTGCCGTTCGCATTTTTATGCAACGCTGAACCGGATGGGAATTTTCGCGTCATCGCCAGCACTGGTTTTGCGGGAAATGTCCCGGTGCAATTCCCAGATCACGACGGTTCGATTTTTGGCAAAATAAAATCGAAAACCGAGCTGATAATCCTAAAAAATTTCATCGGACAATTTGGCTTGTCGCCCAGCGGATTCTGGCCCGAACCCGTGACACAAGCGGTTTTGCTTCCCATCGTCCCCGCTTCGGAAAATCAGATGGCGGTGGTGTTGATTGCCGGCGTCAGTCCGCGTCGCCATCTGGATGAAGCTTATACGCGTTTTTTTGAATTGATCGCCTCGCACGTCGCCAGCACTTTGGCCAACGCCAAAACATTTGAAGAAGAACGTAAGCGGGCGTTGGCACTGGCGGAACTGGACCGCGCCAAGACCACTTTTTTCAGCAATGTCAGCCATGAGTTGCGCACGCCGTTGACGCTGATTCTTGGACCGCTGGAAGACGAGTTGCGCGAACGCGGCGGCGCGAACCCACGGCTTCAACTGGCGCATCGCAACAGCCTGCGCTTGCTGAAACTCGTCAACACGCTGCTGGATTTTTCGCGCATCGAAGCCGGCCGCATCGAGGCCACGTTCGTCGCGACGGATCTCGCGGCTTTCACGGCGGAACTGGCGGCCGTATTCCGTTCCGGCGTGGAACGCGCCGGCCTGCGCCTCGTCGTGGATTGTGCGCGGGTGGCCGAACCGGTTTATGTGGACCGCGACATGTGGGAAAAAATTGTTTTCAATTTGTTGAGCAACGCCTTCAAGTTCACGTTCGAAGGAGAAATAGAAATCAAGCTGCAGGTCGCGCCCAATGCCGTCGCCGTCCCGGCGGACGAAAAAGTTGAAACGGGAACATCAACCCTGCCGTGCGCGTGCCTGTCCGTGCGCGACACGGGCACGGGCATTCCGGCGGCGGAATTGCCGCGCATTTTTGAACGGTTTCATCGCGTGCACAACGCGCGTTCACGCTCGCACGAAGGCACGGGCATCGGCTTGGCGCTGGTGCAGGAATTGGCGCGGCAACACGGCGGCGGTGTCGGCGTGGAAAGCAGCGAGGGCAAGGGCACCACGTTCACGGTTTGGCTTCCGCTGGGCCACGCGCATCTGCCCAGGGAACGCATCGGCGCGGCGGGTTCGCTTGCCTCGACTCATTCCGGCGCGTTGCCGTTCGTCGAAGAAACTTTGCGCTGGCTGCCGGAGATTCCCGAAAGTTTTGCCGACCACGATGGCAAGGGCGACGCGGTGATTTCAAAAGATCCTGCCGGAAAAATTTTTCGCGATGGCGCGAACCGACGGATTTTATTGGCCGACGACAACGCGGACATGCGGGAATATATGCGCCGCCTGCTGGTCGCGCGCGGCCATGACGTGATCGCCGTGGAAAATGGGGAAGCCGCGCTGGCGGCGGTCCGCGCGGAACCGCCCGCGCTGGTATTGAGCGACGTGATGATGCCGCGCCTCGATGGTTTTGGTTTGCTGCGCGAAATGCGAAATGATCCGCGGACGAACACGATCCCGATCATTTTAATTTCCGCGCGGGCCGGTGAAGAGTCCCGGGTCGAAGGCGTCGAGGCCGGCGCGGATGATTATTTGACGAAGCCGTTCAGTGCGCGCGAATTGCTGGCGCGGGTGTCAACCCATTTGGACCTCGCCCGCCGGCGGCGCGAAACGGAAGAAAAAATTCGGGCGACGCTGGAGAGCATCACCGACGGGCTGCATGTGGTGGATGCGGCCGGCCGCTTTATTTATTTGAACGCGGAGGCGCGGCGTATGATGGCGGAAAACGGCCTGGTTCCCGAGGCGATGATCGGGCGCGAATATTTTGAACTGTTTCCCGAAAATTATCACCAGCCGATTGGCGAGGCATTCCGGCAATGCCTGCATGAACATGTGCGAAAGGAAACGGAAAATTATTATCCGCCGTGGCAGCGCTGGTTCAACGTGCGGCACTATCCGCGGGCCGAGGGTGGCGTCTCGACATTTTTCCAGGATATCACCGAGCGTAAGCGGGCCGAGGCCGTGATGCTGGCCGGCCAACGACGCTTTCGCCAGCTCGCGGACACGATGCCGCAGATGGTGTGGATCACCAAACCCGACGGCGCGCATGAATATTTCAACAAACGCTGGTATGAATTCACCGGCATGCCGGAGGGTTCGCTCGGCGGCCCCGGCTGGGCGGAATTGTTTCATCCCGAGGATGACCAACGCGTGCGCGCCCATTGGAAAAAATCGCTGGCGACCGGCGCCCTTTACGAAATTGAATACCGCTTGAAAAGCCGGGCGGGCGATTACTGCTGGTTTCTCTGCCGGGCGTTGCCGGTGCGCGACGAGGCCGGGCGCATCATTAACTGGTTCGGGACCTGCACCGACATCGAAGGCGTCAAACGCGTCGAAGAAGCTTTGCGCCACGCCAACGCCTCCGCTGAAAGCGCCAACCGCAGCAAAGACCATTTTCTCGCCGCCCTGAGCCATGAACTGCGCACGCCGCTCACGCCCGTTTTGATCACCGCCGCCACGTTGCAGGAAGACGAACGGTTGCCCGCCGAAGTGCGCGGACAGCTCGCCATGATGGAACGCAACATCGCATTGGAGGCGCGCCTCATTGATGACCTGCTGGATATTTCCGCGATCTCCACGGGCAAACTGCATCTGCACTCGCAATTATGCGACACGCATTCGCTCATCCGGCTCGCGCTGGAAATGGTGCAGGATGCCGCGCTGACCAAGGAAATCAAACTCGTGTGTGAGTTGAGGGCCACACGCAGCAGCGTCTTGACCGACCCAGCTCGGTTTCAGCAGATCGTCTGGAATCTCGTGCGCAACGCGGTGAAATTCACATCGCCCGGCGGCCAGGTCGCCATCCGCACCACCGAACGCGCCGCTGGCAATACTTTTTGGCTGTGTCTGGAAGTAACCGACACGGGCATCGGCATTGCGCCGGAACTGTTGGAAAAAATTTTCCGACCTTTTGAACAAGGTGCCGTGACGGGCGACCATCGCTTCGGCGGCATGGGCCTGGGTTTGGCGATTGCGCGCGCCATCGTGGAATTGCACGGCGGAAAAATCAGCGCGCACAGCCCGGGCATCAATCACGGCGCGACCTTCGTTGTCGAATTGCCCGGTGCCGTCGTGCCGCCGCCCAGTCCGAGCGACGATGGAAACACGGCGACGTCATTTACAAAATTTGAGCGAAGCAAAACCGGCACCGCGCCAACCACCGGAAACGCACCGCGCATTTTGCTGGTGGAAGATCACGCCTCCACGCTGCAAGTTTTATCCACCTTGCTCCGGCGCGACGGCTATGAAGTGTTGCCGGCCACCAATGTCGCTGAAGCCTTGGCGCAGGTGGCGGCCCAGCCGTGTGAACTGGTCATCTCCGATCTGGGGTTGCCCGATGGCTCGGGGATTCAATTGATGCGCCAGTTGCGCACCAATTATGGTTTGCGCGGCATTGCGTTGACGGGTTACGGCATGGAAGAAGACATCGCGCGGGCGCGCGAAGCCGGCTTTGCCGCGCATTTGGTCAAGCCGATTCAGGTCGCCGAACTGCGCAGAATTCTCGCCGATTTAAGCTTGTCGCGCGCTTGATTCTCTTTTTTGCCAGCAGCCGACTTCGGTCCAGATTGAATCGTTCCGTTGCCGGCTTAAACAAGCCCGTAAATTGGCAACTCCAGTTCAGAGTCCATTGACTGGTCCCGATGAGTAATGAATAAGCCGGCTCAACTGCATAAAAAATCTATTCCGCTTATTTAAAAAAATTCGCCGCATCAGCGTTGCAACATTAACGCGTCACCTGCGCGTTCAAGAGCTTTTGAAAGTCACTGAGTTGCGCGCTTCCGACCGGCGTCACGTTCCACGCCATTTCCGCATGGATGCCATACCATCGCCAGCGTTCTACATGACCATCGGCAAACGAGAATAGACAACCGCGGTGGCGATACGTTGGAGCATTCTGCCAATTGCTGAAGTTAATGGCGCAGACACCATCCTCGATTGAGCTGGCGCTTTCATCAATCAGCACGATGGCATCTGCCGGCCCGGGCTTTATAATTTGCCCGGGTTTCCGGAATGCCGAATAGCCGGATCCCAAGGTGCCGCCAATGGTATCATAGACGCTCGATTGAACGGCGGCATTATATGAAGAAACATCCGAGGGCAGGGCGGCCCCCATGCGTTCCGCCATGGATACCGAGCGTTCCCATAACTGACCGCCCACCGGTTGCAAATCCGGACACACATAAATGGCTGTTGAATGGTGGTAGGAAAAAATGGTTCCATTGGTCAATCCATCCACGGGGCTAGAAACCAGGACACTGCCGGTGACCCATGAATCATGCGGCGATTGCCCGGCAAAAGAAGTCCAGTTGAGTGGCAGTTGATCCGTGTTGTCGCCACCATACATCGTCCAAGCGAGAGTTAGTTGTTTAAAGTTATTGAGGCATTGGGTAATGCGGGCCTTGTCCTTGGCCTGTGCCAACGCAGGCAACAAAAGAGCCGCGAGAATCGCAATGATGGCAATGACCACCAGCAACTCAATGAGGGTGAAGGCCCTTCGTTCGCAGCTGAATGAAAATCCTTTTCTCTGTTGTTTTGTAAAGCCCATAAAAAGGCCTCGCATAAACTTGACTAAAGACACGACAATATAGGGGGCGGCAAGAAAGTCACCTTCAAAAGATGCAACGCTGGTAAAATGTCCAAACCGGCACACGCCGGTTCGAGAGCGCCGGAATCAAGGCTATCAATTTTGACATCGCTGTCCGCCGGCATTACGTTCGACTCCAGCGAACAACAGTGATAAAAAAAATTGATGGCAATTTTTAACCATGAACAGGCGCGGCTTATTTGATTCCATCTGCCTTGTCACTTTGATTCTTGCCAACTGTAGCATTTTTGCACCGCTGAACCGCGCTCGCGCCGGCGAAATCTCGTGATGAAGCAGGAATCAAACATGGCGCTTTCGGTGCTCGATCTCGCCACCGTGCGCGAGGGCGGAACGGTGGCGGAGAGTTTCCGCAACACGGTGCAACTGGCCCAAGCGGCGGAGGCGTGGGGTTATCACTGTTTCTGGCTGGCGGAACATCATAACATGCCAGGCATCGCGAGCGCGGCGACTTCGGTCTTGGATTGTTATCAACTGGCCGACCGACTGCATTCATACGAGATTGTGGCGCGTCTGTTTTTGAAACCCATTAAAGAACAAAATTAATATGGAATATCGACAACTCGGCGGTTCGGGATTGAAAGTCCCGGTTTTGACACTCGGCACCGGCACCTTTGGTGGCCAAGGTGAACTCTTCTCGGCTTGGGGAAACAATGGCGTGCCCGAAGCGACGCGACTTGTGGACATCTGCCTCGATGCCGGGTTGACGATGTTCGACAGCGCCGACATTTATTCGGCGGGCTTGGCCGAAGAAATTCTTGGCAAAGCCATCGCGGGGCGGCGAGACAAAGTGCTAATTTCCACCAAAGCCACCTTTCGCCTCGGCGACGGACCCAACGATGTTGGTTCCTCACGTTTTCATTTGATCCGCGCCGTGGAAGGTTCCCTGAAACGTTTGGGCACAGACTATATTGACCTGTTCCAACTGCACGGCTTTGATGCCCTGACCCCGATCGAAGAAACCTTGAGCACCCTCGACGGTCTCGTGCGCGCCGGGAAAATCCGCTATCTGGGTTGCTCGAACTTTTCGGGCTGGCACGTGATGAAATCGCTGGCGATCGCCGAGAAATACGGCTATTCCCGTTACGTGGCGCACCAGGCTTATTACTCACTGGTCGGTCGTGATTATGAGTGGGAGCTGATGCCGCTGGGGCTGGATCAAAAAGTGGGCGCCGTCGTGTGGAGCCCGCTGGGCTGGGCAAGGCTGACCGGTAAAATCCGGCGCGGCCAGCCGCTGCCGCCGGGCTCGCGCCTGCAATCCAAGTTGAATGCGGATATTGGACCGCAAGTCGCTGACGACCAGCTTTACAAAGTGGTGGACGCGCTTGATGAAATTGCCAAGGAGACCGGCAAGACCATCCCGCAGATTGCGCTGAACTGGCTGCTCCAGCGGCCTACCGTTTCCACGCTCGTCATCGGCGCGCGCAACGAAGATCAGCTCCGCGCCAACCTGGGGGCGGTGGGTTGGAACCTGACCCGCGAGCAAGTGGCCAGACTCGATGCGGCGAGCACTGTGCCATTGGCATATCCCTATTTTCATCAACGCGGATTTACCGAAAGAAATCCACCGCCGGTTTGAAGTTTAGGTGGAAAAAATTGTCGAACTCCCGTTTTGAAGTGTTGGCGCAATAGTGTTTCGTGCCTTAATTCCAGAACCATCGATGGTTTGGAAAGAATTTTTTCGACTCCAAACTGAATGGCCGAACCTCTAATAAATGGGGAATGCCGTGAACCCCCTCGGGTTTAGCGCAATGGCGGGTGAAAAATCCCGCCGGCGTTAAGCAAGGAAAAAACGATTGCCATGAATGTGCCTCCATCAAAACCGTTGCACACGATTTCGGTGCGCGACTTGGTGGCGTTTGTCTTGCGAACAGGCGATCTCGGCGGTGAACGTGCATTCGTCGGTTCGGACCGCGCCGTCGCAGGCATCCGCGGTCATCAGCAAATCCAGCGGTCGCGCCCGACCGGTTATCTGACCGAGCTGCCGTTGGAACATTCCATCGAGACCGAAGAATTTACGCTGCTAATCCGGGGACGCATTGACGGTCTGCTAATTACGTCCCAAGAAGTTTTGTTGGAAGAAATCAAAACCGTGCAGGGGAACTGGGATCATCAGGCCGATCCACTGCACTGGGCGCAGGCAAAATTTTACGGATTTATTCATGCCAAGAAATCCAAGCTGAAAAAACTCGTCATTCAACTGGTGTATCTGGAATTGCAAACCGGCAAAGTTACGGAGTTCCGCGAGACTTTTTCACCCGATGATTTATCGGTTTTTTTCGCCGCGACGACCGCCGTCTATTTGGACTGGCTGCGAGAGCGCCACGAGTGGTGGCTCGCTCGCGATACCTCCATCCGAACCTTGGCATTTCCTTTTTCCAATTACCGCGCGGGCCAGCGTGAACTCGCCGTGGCCGCCTATCGGGTGCTGGCCACTGGCGGGCGTTTGTTTCTCGCCGCCCCGACGGGGATCGGCAAAACCATTTCCGTTTTGTTTCCAGCGGTCAAAGCCTTGGGTGAAGGAAAACTGGCGCGCATTTTTTATCTAACCGCCCGCACCGTTGGCCGCACCATCGCCGAGAAAGCCTTGGGAGATTTGCGCCGGGTCGGTTTGAAGCTTCGCGTCGTAACGCTCACCGCCAAGGAAAAAATATGCGTGCGCGACGGCCACTCCTGCGACCCGCTGACGTGCCCTTTGGCGCAGGGCTATTATGATCGCGTCAAGCCCGCGATCCGCGAAGCCTTGGCGCAGGAAGAAATCAATCGCGCCACACTCGCAGCCGTCGGACAGAAACATCAGGTGTGCCCGTTTGAATTGGCGTTCGACGTTTCCGTGTGGGCCGACGGTGTCATTGGCGATTATAACTATGTGTTCGATCCGCAGGTTTATTTGCGCCGGCATTTCGATGCGGACGGTGGTGCCTATGCTTTTCTCGTGGACGAAGCCCACAATCTGGTGGACCGCGCGCGGGAAATGTTTTCCGCCGAGCTGGAGGGGCAGGCAATCTTGGATGTCAAACGCGCTCTCAAAAAATCCGTGCCGCGTTGCACCAAGGCGCTGACGCAGTTGCACGCGGCGTTCAAACAATTGGGCGACCCGACGACCGTTGAACCCATTGAAACTTCCGATCGCGCGTTTGAGCTAAATTTATTTCCTGCGAAAGTGGTCGCGGTCACCGATGCCCAGCATGGAACTCGCACCAGTCATGAGTTTCCCGATTCGCTGATCGAGCCGTTGGAAAGCGCGCTGGCGGAAACCGAACTCTGGCTGGCAAAAAATCAGCCGACGGATTTTCGCGAAGCGTTGCTGGCGCTTTACTTTCAGATGCACGCGTTCCGGCGCACGGCTGAACTTTACGATGAACGATTCGTGACGATCATCGAGAACGCCCCGAGCTTGAAGGTCCGCCTTTTTTGCCTGGACCCATCCGTGTTGCTGCGACGAGCCCTGGCGCGTGGCAAGACCGCGATTTTCTTTTCCGCGACGCTTTCTCCAATCGATTATTATCGTGCCCTTTTGGGCGGAGAGCCGGAGGATCCCGGGCTCCAACTGGCTTCGCCCTTCCCACCGGAAAATCTGGCCGTGCTGATTCAAGACCGGATTCAAACCCATTTCAAAGGCCGCGCGGAATCACGCGGCGATGTAGTGGAAGCCATCGGAACTTTGGTGCAAGGCCGACGCGGCAATTACCTCGTTTATTTTCCTTCCTATCAATACTTGAATGCCGTGTTGGCGGAATTCCAAAGTCATTTTCCAACAATCTCCATTTTGGCCCAGCGACCCAACATGAACGATCGTGAACGTGATGCGTTTCTGGCTGCATTCGGGCTCGAACACGGCGAAACACTGGTCGGTTTCGCGGTGCTGGGCGGAATTTTCGGCGAAGGCATTGACCTCGTCGGCGAACGACTGATCGGCGCGGTCATCGTCGGCGTGGGGCTGCCTCAGTTATGCGTTGAGCGCGATTTGATCCGGGATTATTTCCAAACGCAGAACGCGGCGGGATTTGAATATGCTTACACGTTTCCCGGTATGAACCGCGTGCTGCAAGCCATTGGCCGCGTCATCCGTTCGGAAACGGATCGCGGCGTCGTGCTCTTGATTGACGCCCGGTTCAATGAATTGCGATATCGCCGGCTATTCCCGGTTTGGTGGAAACACCTGCGGGTTCGAAACGCCGACGCCCTGCGTCATACGTTGGATAATTTCTGGCACGAACTGAAAACGTGCGATGATTGACATTGAGCCGGTGACCTCGGGGCACAACCAACACGCCCTGGTGGACGCAATGACACTTGCCCAGACTTTTTTGTCATCAAACCAAAAATTGCCGGAATCATGTCGTCGAGTCAGACTATTGATCAGCATCTACCTGGTGGCAAAATTGATGGAACTTAAAATCATAATATGCCCGCGCGTCAATCTGGCTATTCGAGATGCACAATGCCCAGGCGGATGGCGGTGATGGCCGCTTCCGTGCGATCTTGCACATCGAGCTTGTGAAACAAGTTTTTGAGGTGCGTTTTGACAGTATCCTCCGAAATGAAAAGGGCGGCGGCGATTTCCTTGTTGCTGCGGCCCTTGACCAAAAATTGCAGGGCTTCCAATTCCCGCTGGTTCAATTCCTGACGTTGCAACCGGTTGGCCAGTCGGCTGGCGACATTGGCGGACAACGGTTGCTCCCCGTTGTGCACGGCGCGGATAGTCTGCACAATTTCCTCTTTTGGCATGTCCTTGAGCAGATAGGATTGGGCGCCAGACTGGATGGCGCGGTAAACATCCTCATCCGCATCATACGTCGTGACGACAATAACGCGGCAACCGGGAAACTCTTTGCGGAGGGCGATGATGGCTTCAACGCCACTGAAGCCGGGCAGGCGCAAATCCATGAGAACTACGTCTGGTTTTTCCCGCCGGAAAATCTCCACGGCATCCTGTCCGTCGCCGCTCTCCGCCACCACGGTCATGTCCGGCTCGCTTTCGATCAAAGCCGCCAGTCCCATGCGAAACGCCGGATGGTCATCCACGACAAGCAATCGGATGGGATTTTTTTTCTTCATCGTGAGTTTCAACCGGCAATGGGCACGGCCAGTGAGATTTCCGTGCCGCGTCCCGCCGCGCTGCGGACGGCGAACTGGCCGTGCAATTCTGCCGCGCGTTCGCGCATGCCGATCAAACCAAAACCGCTGGGCCCGGCCGATGGTTGCGCGGAGTCAAAGCCCCGGCCGTTGTCCTTGACGCGTAGCCGTGCTTCTTTGTCCACGAATTCGAGCTCCACTTCGATGAGTTTTGCCCGTGCATGTTTCATGGCATTCGTGATGGCTTCCTGGCCGACGCGCAGCAGATTGTTTTCGGTGACCGGGGGCAAACGCCGCGGGCGACCGATCACCTGCATTCGTCCACAAACTCCGGTGTCGCTGGTGAGTTGTTGTAAAATGCCGGCAAGGGCAGAAACCAGATCGCCGGTTTCGAGCACCTGCGAACGCATGTTCCAGATGGAATTGCGTGCCTCGGCCAGGCTGGTGCGCACGAGTTGGTGCGCCTGTTTCAGATGTTCGCCGGCCCCGTTGGAATCGGGCGCGAGCCGGCTTTTGGCCAGTTCCAATTGCATGGAAATCGCTCCCAGCCCTTGGGCCAGCGTGTCATGGATTTCACGCGCCAGACGATTGCGCTCCGAAAGAATGGCGCTGAATTCATTTTCAGCCATGTCCCGCCGACGCTTTTGATCATGCAGACGCCGCCGTGAGAGCAGAATAATCCAACCGGCCACCAGTAATGTCATCATGGCCCCGGAGGCCAACGCGAAAATGACATGCCTGGAGGTCCACCACGACGGCGAATGAATGACCGCCAAATCGGCCGGCGAACGCAGGAGAATTTCGAATGATTGCGCCTGGGCAATGCCGGCATAGGGACGGTCTTCATCATGGATCAAGGAACAAATGCCTGTGACGCGGACATTGCTGCCGGTCTGCCAATCCGGAGGCACCTGTCCGCCCGGAGATGTATTTAAAATAGCTTTGAAAGATCTTCCGTCTTTTTCCAATGTGAACGCCAGCCCGTCTAGCACGGGTTGTATTTCAGCGAGCGTTCCTTGCATTGCCACCAAATCATCGCCATGGTCGTAGGCGGCATCAAAATTGGTGAGCGTCAGCGGAGCGGGCGGAAGGGTCGTGCCGGTTTTGAGAAATATCGAATCCTCAAGGACCGAAGAGTAAGAGCCGAAAGTGGGAAACCCAAGGACGTCAATTTTATCACCCGGCAGCAGATTCTCCAACTGATGGGTTTGAATGTGCAGGCCCGAAACGCCGTCTTGAATCCAAATGGAGGAACCGGATTGGGAATAGGTCACCACGCCGCGGACATGCACCCGATGGGCGCAGGAGTAAAGGTTTTCTGGCGTGAACATCAACAGGCTCGTGATGGAACGCACCGGAGCCGCAAATGGGTCAGAGGGCGCGGCTTTTTCAACGGTGATCGGCACGCCGCGCGGGATTTGCAGCACCGGATTCAGGACTTGGCGTTTTTGGTTGAACTCGTAAAAACAAAGTGCCCGCACCCGCACTTCCGCGTCGACTTGGATTTGTGCCCCCGATTGCACAAAGAATCTGACTGATACGGGACCGCCTTCCACGGCTACGGATATTCTCCGCACTTCAGACAAGGCCCCCGGCTGATACCATCGGCGGACGACTCCTTTGATCTCCACCCATTGGGCATCCATGGCACCGCTGGCCAATTGTTGATAAGTAACCGGGCTGGGTTCTGGAATCGGCGCGGTGGCCAGCTTGCGCACGGTTGCCGCTTTGACGATGGGCGCAAAGCCGCCCGGGTCGGTGACCCCGGTGATTTCCACCCAGTCTCCGCGAAAACAATTGGTTAACAAATTTTGCGTTCCCAACACATAAATTCCCGCCGTGTGATCTGCCAAAATTATCGCCTGCTGACTGGGATCGGCGTTGCCCATCACCACCCCAGTTAAGTTCACTGGCAAGGCTCGGCCTGCCAGTGCGGGGGTCAAACCACGAACCTGCGCAACATTGGTAAACACTTCCGTCGTCAAAGATTCGTGGGCCTTCGACTCAGCCGTGTAACTTAAACCAAGAAGCAGCCCGCTCATTCTAATCGCATGAAAAAGCGCGCTCATTATGATTATGCCGCCGTCAACCTTATGCCGCGCGCGGCCTAAAGTCGATTATTAATGTAGCGGACCCACGATAGACAAATAGCATGCCTCTGCAACGATTTCATTTTCACCCGTTCGGGTGATGGACGCCGGCAGCACTGTCTTATAAGTTGTTTACCTGATTCCCAAAACCCTATCATATCTCTCAACCCCGTCGTGATCATGAAGCTAACTCCAAAAGCCATAATTATTCTGCTTTCGCTCATTCTTCCGCTGCTGACGCAGGCGGCCAACGTCTTTCTGACCGCAAGCGATACTTCCGGCACTACCTCAATGACCAATACCATCGGCAAATGGGGACCTGATTCGACAGGCCATGCGGCTTTGCCGCCGCAAGCGACGAATGATTATTTTACCGGGCCATACTTCTTGCGAACACCGCCGAATGGTGGTGGCGTCATATTTGCCGGGCATTCGCTGACGCTCGGAGATGTATCAGGCAATCCCGGCAGCGGCGGCCAAGGTTTACCCTACCGAAGCATGCTCTATAAGGGCACTGGCGGCGATACCATCACCATCAACAACCTCACCAACCTCGCCGGCAGCGTTATCAACAACGGCGGTAGTGGCAACGTATCGCCCGTGCCAATCTTTACGGGCAATCTGTGGACAATTGCCGGAAATTGCACAATTATCTCGGATCAGGGGCCGACGATTATCGGCTATCCGATTTTTGGTTCAGCCATTTTGACTAACAGCGGCAGTGTTCAAAGCGGAGTTCATCCCATAACTTACACCGGCAATCTATCGGGTTTTACCGGCAAATTGCTCATTGCAAATGTCAATGGCGGTATGGTGGTCAATCTGAATGCTGGCAGCAGCAATCTGGGAAATCCGGCCACCGCAACGCCCGACCAGATCACGATCGCCAATGGCTGCGCCTTGACTGATAATGTCGGTCTACTTTTTAATAATGCCAATGGTGGTTTTACACTGAATGGAGGCAACGGGTCCATAAACGCGGCGGGAACCACCGTAATTGCGGAGGCAATCACCGACGTGACCAATGGGGTTCCTGCCGTCGCGTCGCTGACCTCGGGTGGTGCGGGCACTTTGATCATGAGCAATGCCAATAATACATACTCTGGTGGCACGACTATATCCGCCGGCGTTTTGCAAATGGGCGTGGTCAATGCCCTGCCGGCCAATCCCATCGCCGGCGATGTGACGGTCACGGCCACTTTGGACTTGAATTCTTACAACACCACCATCAACGGCTTGAATGGCGCGGGAACCGTGGATAATACTGCCAGCAGCGGCACGGCGACTTTGACGGTTGGCGCCAATGGCGATAATGGAACTTTCACCGGAAACATTCAGAATTCCTCGTCCGGAATCCTGTCCTTAGTCAAGATTGGTGCGGGAACAGAAACTCTGTCAGGTTATACCTATAGTGGCAATACGGTGGTGGCGGGCGGAACATTGAATTTGAATACTGCGGGTTCTTTGCCGTCAACTCCCGGCAATTTGATTGTAAGCAATTTGGCCAACTTGACTATCAATGCCTCTGGTGGCACATCATTGCCGGCAAACAATGTGGTGCTCGCCACGAATGGAAGCGTCAGCCTTACGCTTAATCCGACGGCAGTCGGTATAAGCGCTGCCGGCAATCTTATCTTGCAGGATAATGCCACCAATAACTTCGCTTACGGCACCGTTCCCTCTAATCCCAGCGCTGCCGCCATCAGTGTCGCCGGCGGCATTTCCGCGCCGGGCTCAAATGTGGTTATCAAAATCACCGCGACCGGCTTGAAGGCCGGCACATTTACCTTGATTAAATACAACACTGGCGCACTGGCCAGCCTCGCGAATTTTCAATTATCTCCACCGCCGGGAGTGGGTGCTATTCTGGTCAATAACACGGGGAATCATTCGATTGATGTCACCATCACTTCAACTCCCAATCAACTGACTTGGAACGGGGTGAACGGCAACCTCTGGGATCTTTCGACCGCCAATTGGACAAATCCTGTCACGGGAGGAATAACGCTATTTCAGCAATACACCAATGGCAGCGTGATTGCCGGCGACGCGGTGACTTTCGATGACTCGCTGACCAACGATTTCGTCAATCCGCAGCCCACTAATATCGTCCTGAACTCCAGGTTTTATGCTTTCCCAATCGTGATGAGCACTTCTTTGCCGTATAGTATTGCCGGGTCGGGAGGTATCGCGGGAGTTACTTCTCTGTTAGTATCAAATTCAGTAAATGGCTTCGGCTCCCTGACGTTGCTGACGAGTAACAGCTTTAGCGGCGGTGTTACTATCGCCGGCAGCACGTTGATCATCACCAATGATTCCGCGCTGGGAGTGAGTTCGGGCGCGGTGACCCTCAACGGAGGCACCTTGCAGATCAACGGCGGAATCACCAACAACCGCGCACTGCCCATGCCGGCTACTTCCACCATCGGGGTGGGTGTGAACGCCACCGCCAGTTTGGGCGGCGTCATCAGTGGTCCCAGCACCTTTAACAAGTCGGATCTGGGCACGCTTATTTTGACCGCCCGGGAAACCTTCACGGGCGACTTATTCCTGCATAATGGAACCACTATTATTGACACCGGCGGCTCAATCACCAATGGGAGCTATGAAGATGTCGGTCAAAATACCACGGACTCGGCAACCCTCACCTTACGAGGCACCGGTTCACTGTCCACCACCTCTGATTTCAATGTGGGCGACCTGGATAGTTCCATTGGCATACTGAATGTTACCAATGCAGCGACGCTGACCATGAACGCGTTCTATATTGGTTCAGCCAACGCGGGCGGCTCGACGGCCATGGGCACGGTGAACCAATCTGGCGGAACCATTACTGAAGTGAGCACCGCCGTGGGAACCTTTTGCATCGGCGGTCGCACTTCGGCTTCAGCGGTTGGTATCTATAACATGAGCGGTGGCACGCTGACAGCGAATGCAGGTATTCGTGTCGGCTCGACCGGTATCGGAACCTTGAATCAGACTGGTGGCACGATCAACGCGCCGGCTGGCATCAATATCGCGCGCATTGCCGGCTCTTTCGGCACTAATAACCTGAACGGCGGCACGCTTTCGACCTATAACGTGGCCTCCAGCACGGGAGTCAATGCCGTCTTCAACTTTAATGGCGGCACGTTGCAAGCGAATTTTGCGCCTCAAACGACGACGTGGTTTACCGGTGGCATACAAGCCAATATTTTGGCCGGCGGTGCCGTCATAGATTCATCCAATAACAACGTCACCATTTCTGTGCCGTTGCTGGCAGGCAGCGCGAACGGTGGATTGACCAAGAAAGGCGCTGGAACATTGAATTTGACCGGCACCAATACCTTTACCGGGCCCATCACCAACAATGCCGGCACGCTGGTTTTAAACAGTCCGAGCACTTACTCAGGCGCGGCGTATGTGAATGCCGGCACCATTCAATCGACAACTGCGTCCACCCTTGCCGGTGGCGCGGTAATCGCCACGAACGCGGTGCTCTCGATCAATCAAGTGGGTAGCGCGGCCGCCAATCTCGGCAATTTGACGTTTAACGGAACAGCGGGAGCTCCGGGAGCCACTCTGGCGCTGGCACCCACCGTGGCGAACAATCCGGCAGTGGCGCTGGTGAATTGCGGCACGTTGACTCTCAACGGCACGAATACCATCAGCGTGCCGCTTGAGACTGTCGGCACGATTGCGCTCATAAAATATACCGGCACGATCGCCGGTTCCGGTAATTGCACAAACTTTGCCCTGCCTCAGGGCGCGACCGGTTACATTTCAAATAATGCGGCGAATTCGACGCTGTATGCGGTGATCACCAGCACCGGTCCGGGGATCTTCTGGACGGGCACCAACAATGTTGCGGGGCATACTAACCTGTGGGACATCAGCACCACGGTCAACTGGTTGCTGGGGGCCACGGCCACGACCTACCATCAAGTGGTTATTCCCGGTGATGCGGTGACGTTCAACGACAGCGGCAGCGGCACAGTCTTATTAAGTAACAACGTCGGTCCGACAAGTATTACAATCAGCAACAACAGCAAGCCTTACACATTCAGCGGATCTGGTGGCATCACCGGTCCGACCGCCTTGCTAAAACAAGGCAACGGCACGGCCATTGTTTATCTGACCAACAGCACTTACATTGGGAATACTACAGTCAGCAATGGGACGTTGCAATTGGGATCTGCCACCGCCATTTCATCATCGGCCAATCTGGTTATCAGTTCCGGCGGCACGCTGGAGCTGGCAGGGGTTTCGCCAACCGTTGGCGAATTGACTGGATCGGGCATCATTGACAACGCCAGCGGCATCAATCCGACCCTGACGATTGGCAGCAGTAGCGGCGGCACCTGGAACGGCACCATTCAGGATCACGGCGCCGGCGGAGTTAGCTTGCACAAAACGGGCAGCGGCACTTGGTTCGTTGGCGGAAGCAATTTCCTGAATGATGGTCAGCCTTACTCCGATCAAAGCCAGATCAATGCCGGCACCGTTATCATCACCAACAGTGGTCTGTTGAGTGTGGCCAATTTGCAATTACAGATTGCCAACGGAGCTGGAAATACCGCCGCAGTCGTTGTCGCTGGCGGCACCCTGGCGGTCAGCAACAATGTTTTGTCCGTGGGTTATTCAACCAATGCGACGGGCACCCTCACGGTCAATAGCGGCACCGTGTTGCACGCTGGCACGACCGCGGGCGCGGGCTTTGCGTCATTGCCTAACAGCATTGACGTCGGTGCCCTCGGCTCCACCGGCACACTAACTGTCAATGGTGGGCAGGTTCTCAATAATTTGCCGCTGTATTTGGGCGATGGTTCGACCTCGAGCGGCACGCTCCAACTCAATGGCGGTCTGGTGCAGGCGAGCCAAGTGATTGGCAACGCTTCGCCGGCGACTTCAACCGCTAATTTCAACGGTGGCACACTGCAAGCCACGACCAACAGCATCGACTTCATTGATGGTAGCACGCTGGCAAATATCCAAACCGGTGGCCTGATCTTGGATGATGGCGGCTGGTCCATCAATCTGCCGGTCACGCTCCAAACCGATCCGGCCTTGCTTGGCGGCGGTTTAATTAAGAAAGGCGCGGGAACTGTTTACCTCGATTCGGGCAACACCTACACCGGAAACACAGTCATCACGAACGGGACGCTGGCCGGTGTCGGCAGCGTCAACGGCAATGTTGTGGAAGGTCCAGCGGGCAGCCTTGGCGCGGGTGATGCGGCGGACGTTGGCACATTTACGGTTGGCGGCAATCTTACTTTGCAAGGCAATGCCAGCTTGCGCGTCAGCAAAACCGGCGGGACCCCGGCGCAAGACAATGTCACCGTCAGTGGTAATGTAATCTACGGTGGCATCCTGACGGTCACTAACATTACGTCTGATGCCACCACATTGACGACCAGCGATACCTTCCAATTATTTAGCGTCAGCGGTTCGCACACTGGCAACTTCAGCGGAATTGTCGGTTCACCGGGAACCGGGCTGGCCTACAGTTTCAATCCAGCCAGCGGCATATTGACTATCATCACGCAAACCATCGCTCCAAATTCGACCAATATCACGTTCGGCATCAGCGGCAGCAACCTGACGCTTTCGTGGCCTGCGGACCACATTGGATGGATTTTGCAGGCGCAGACTAACAGTCTCAGCACCGGCCTTTCGCCGGCGGTCGGTAATTGGTTTGACATTGCCGGCAGCAGTTCCAGCAATACCAATGTCATCAGCATAAACCCGGCAAACCCGGCCGCATTCTATCGTTTGCGCCACCCGTGATTGCGTGAAAGCGGACACAGCTTGAGACCAGCCGGTTCGTCGTTCGATCGGATGACGGCGAACCGGCTAAAATGGCTGCATGGAGAAATGAGTGGGATTTTTATTTGCCGAACGCCGGCAAATTTATTTTTCAAAAATCCAACACGCCGCCCAATTGACCACAGATTTTGGCATGAGTTCGTTTGCCCGCATTGCGTTGGTCGTTTCCAGTGAGCACCATCGCACCGCCCGTCGATGCGACCTTAGCAGCGGAGATAATGAGGGCTGAAAACCATTTTGTGACGTTACATTCTGGCAGATAAATGAGAACAACCAATACTATGCGGAATGCCACGTGCGGATTATTCCTGAGTCACCTTATTGCTGCGATTTTTGCCCTGCGATCTTGGGAGAATGGATTGGCAAGATGTATTGGAGGCAATGCTTCCAGCGCGACTAAACAAACGTCGTCATCAAAACTGCCGGTCGCGGAAAAATTTCGCGCCGCGACAAACAGATCATCCAGCAGCGCCTCCATCGGCAATGCTCGCCGTTCCTGTAAAAGTGAGGCGAGCTTCTCCGGGCCAAATTCATTATTCGCGGCGTCAAAGATTTCGTAAATTCCATCCGTAAACATCAAAATCAAATCATCGGACTCCAACGAATCTTGACAGTTATGGAATTTCGCGTTGCTGACCATGCCCAATGCCGGCCCCTTACAGCCAGGTGGACATTTCAAGGTTCTGACTTCGCCGGTTAGTCTTCGCAATAAAAGCGGATTGGGATGGCCTGCCTTGGCAAACCGGATTTCCTTGCGAGCGGCATCGGCCACGAGGTAGAAGGCTGTTGCGTAAAGCGGGCTGTCCATCGGTTTAAGGATGCACATCAGCTCGGCGTTGACGCGGGTCAAGAGCTCGCCTGGATTGTTGCCGATAGCCCTCAATTCCTCAACGAGGGCGCGTAACATCGCGGTGACAAAGGCTGAGCGAACGCCGTGCCCCATTACGTCGCAAATGAAAACGCCCACCGCACTCTCCGAGATTTGCAGCACATGGAAGAAGTCGCCGCTGACCACCCCCGCCGATTCGTAACGATGGGCGAACCGCAGCGCGGCTTCCCGTCCCGCACGCTGTCCCGCGACCACGGGTATTTGCGTCGGCAACATAGCCAGTTGGATTTCCCGCGCCAAATACAAGTCTCCCTCCATCTGCTCATTTTTTTTGTTGATCTCGCGCTGCTTGCTTTCGAGCTGCACAATTTTTTCCAAGAGCAATTCATTTTGCAGCCGCACAAGTGTTCGAGAGAATATCACGCCGAGCACCTTTCCCGTCTCGTCCACCAGCACAACATCATCGTAGAGCCTGGTATCCGGGCGAGAAAAAGCAGCGGCCAAAACTTCCGGCAATGGTTGATTGACTTTGAGAATGGTGGTGGCCGGCAGCATGGCTTCGCGCACTGGCTGGCGCGAGTGCATCGCAAACCCGAACCGAGCTCCGAGCACCATCCCGATTTTTTGCCGTTCGCACAACCCCAGCAACTTTTCCCCGGCCATGACCAACATGAATTCATACTCATGGCTGGCGAAACGTTTATGCACAGACTCCAGCGAATCCGAATCCTGCACGCATTCCCGATGCGCGATCAAATGACGCAGGTCGGTTTGTTCGATGATGGTCGGGGAATTCGGCATTGTCTGAAGATATAGCTAGTGCCTGCCTGCTTTCAACCATCGTTAGCATTTGTTGCTTAATCTTTACGTCATGCGCGACTCCAATAAATAAAATAGTTACCGAAATGGCACATGGAAACCATGTTCGCGAAACAAATAGATTCCATTCTTGCGACTGATTATGTCTGCGCCCACTCAACCGCTGGTCGAGCCCGCCACGTCCACCGGCGAAATCCGCTTGTTTTCATTACACGTTGATTTTCCCGCTTCGGTGCATGTCCGCTGGTTGACTGGTAAAATAATTGAACTGGCGGGGCCCCACTGGAAAACCTCCTCGGAGACCTGGAAAATTGACGCGCTCAAGGCCAGTGATGGAATCCGGAAAATGCTCACCAGTGACGCAATTAATGCCGACGTCGTCATCGTCGCATTCAGTTTATTGGCCCAGCCCGAGCCAGCCCTGATTCAATGGTTGAATGCTCTGGGCGCAGAACACATCAGCCGCCCGACTCCCGGTGTGCTTATCGCTCTGCTTGGCAATGAAGATAGCAAAGCTCAGGAACTAGACGAAGTGGTGAAGCCGTTGATGGTTTGCTCGCAACAATTGGGGCGTGATTTCATCTGGCAATGGATGGGTGAAATCAGGACGCTGGATGGGGCTTGGGTCACGGGGAATATCAACACGCTATTGGCCCGCAAAATCCGTTTCTCACAATTGCGCGAGACGAACCCGCAATAATTTTCCAAGCGTTCGCCAGCGTTAAACTTGAATCCGCCGGTTGAGATCATTTTTATTTGCCGGCGCTTCGGCCATAAATTGCTACCGCCGAGGGCAAACCACGTGTGGACTTGACGTTGGATTTCTGGTTTGATGGAGACTGCCATGAATACTTGCCTCGTGAAATTGGTGCCGAAAGGGGATTTTGCCGAAGTCAGCGCGCTAACGCATGGCTGGCAAACCAAATTGCAGCTGCTCCTCCAACAAAAGCAGCCCATCCGGTATGACTTTTATCCGCTGTCCAGCTTTCCTCAAGAAGTAAAGGACGACCTCGAACTTCTGGGCTATCACGATTTAGTTTTGGAACAAGATCAATGGCAGCACTTTTTGGTGCCTCATTCAAATTCAATCGCTGCGCGAACAAATTAAAAAAGAAGGCATTTTGGTTACTCAATAACAAGCCGTGCGGTTAGTTTATGATCACATCAATCGTCCGTGTCATCCTGGCCAGACAAGCCGAAAATGATTGTCATCAAGTCGTGGAGCGGCCATATCGGGAAGATTCCGAATGCGAGCAAAAAGTTCTCGGCGGCGGACCTTGTTTGGTGTCGCGCGCGGATGGCAAAACTTTCAAGACCGGGGCAACGCCACCGATGGAGGATCTTATTCTGGCGCCGGCGCAGAAGGTTCAAAGCCAATTCCACTATAGAGCTTGACTGGCTGCACGGCGGTTGACCGCTGACGATGAATGCAATTGTAACTTTAAGTTGCTTGCTTTTGTCATCGCCGGGCTGTCTTATTGCTCAATGTTCGCACAGGTAAGCTTAACCATGGGGAAGCAGTAAATTTAAGAGAAAGGCTGGACTATGAAACTAACCACGCTGTTGAATAGCGCCCGCAAGGAACTTGAGATCGCGAAAATCAACGTGACGCATGATGCTAAGACGGCGCAAGCTGCCCGAAAAACGGCCAAGGCGGCCAAGTCAAAATTCAAACAAGCGCGCAAGCTGGTGAAATTTACGCGGAAGGTGGCGCGGAAATGCGAGGATCAGGCCGATGCTGCGATCGAAGTCCTCGAGCGAGCACAAGCCCGCGTGGAAAAGCTGGAAAGGCGCGCTCGCAAAAAAGAACGGAAGCACAAGAAGTCCGCTAAACCCAAGGCGGCAAAGCTGCTGCTACCGCCCGTTCAAACGCCTCTGCCAAAAGCCTAGCGAAAACTCATATGGGTTCCGGCCAGAACATCATTTCCCGCATATCATGAAACTCATGCGGCTTGTGGGCGACGGCTTGTTAAGGCGCACGCGACTGCTCATCCGCCATCTTCAGGAACAGCAGAAACGTCAACTTTTGAAATAATCGCCCCAGGACACACCCGCATCGTGGAGGAAGTTACAGTAGTTCCAAAGTTTTTGGACGAGTTGCGGTGCGGGATTGCTCATTTCTGGGAACGTAAAAGTTTGCGCAGCCGCGTGGTTGTCTGCTGGCGGTCAAGCCGGCTGGCCGCCACACCTACCGTCAATGCCTCCCATGCCTCTAAGTCCAGCTTTTCGTCCGGCAACAAATCGTTTTCGCTCAAGAAGACCAGACACGTCGCCAGCGCCGTGCGCTTGTTGCCATCCATAAAGGGACGATTGCGGCACAGGTAAAACAGATACGCCGTCGCGATTTCCGCCGGATCGGTGAACAGCGGCTCGCCCATCATCGTCGCCCGGGGCGCGGCCACCGCCGATTCCAGTAACACTTCTTCCCGCCGGCCCGTGCCGCCGCCATGCGCGGCCAGCACTTCCGCGTGAATCGCCTTCACGGCCTCCACCGTGGGATGCGCCAGCGGCCGCTTCATGACAGCCGCCGGAACAGCTCCGCATTCTTGTTGATCAAGCGCTTCACCGTGGCCGTCGATGACCTCAAGCCACTTATGAACCGGGACTAACTCCTCCGCAAGCGCATCCGATGGCTGACTGGCCTCTTTATTTTTGGACTCGCCATCAGTGGTGTGACCGCGATCCCTCTGGTTACAGTTCAAGTGGTCCGAAAAAACAGTCACGTCGGTGGCTATATTCACGGCTATTCCAAACCCGATCCGGGTGACGGGCTTTGTTCAAGTTGGCCGATTCGGAACAGCTTCCGCGCCGTCAAATATCTCCAAGGTTTTGACAGCCGGCCGGTCGCAATCTAAAAACTGTGGAAAACTGGGTGTTTTTTTGCATTTTGCCGTTGCGTTGTCCTCCCTTCCCTGGCGGCAAACAATATGCTTTGATTTAATTGTGAAATCGGCCAGCTCCATTGCTCGGTCGCGTTTGCCATTGTCCTGGATTTTTGCCGGGTTTGGGGCAGGGGTTGCATTGTCGTTTATTCTGTTCGCCACGATCCGAAACTGGGAACAGAGCGAAGTGCAAAAACGCGCCGCTGATCTCGCGCATGAGCAGGCGGAAAAACTCGAAGTCACCATCATGCACTCGATGGAGGTGCTCTATTCCATCGCGTCGCTGCACGCGGCGCAGGGAAAAATCGAGCGCAATGAATTCCGGCAATTCGTCCAGCAAGCACTCACGCGGCAGCCGGAGTTGCAGGCGCTCTCGTGGAATCCGTTGGTGCCGGCGGCGCAACGCCCGGCGATGGAAGCCGCCGCCGTTGCGGATGGCCTGATAGATTTTCAATTTCGCGAAAAAGATGCCGCCGGCCATTTTCAACCCGCCGCGCCGCGCGAACTTTACATTCCGGTTTATTTCATCGAGCCGCTGGAGCGCAACGCCCCCGCGCTCGGCTACGACCTGGGTTCGGATGCGGAAAGGCTGAGTTCAATGGAGCGCGCCCGCGACACCGGTTTGCCGGTGGCGACCGCGCCGATTCAACTCGCGCAAGGGCCGGACAATCAATCTGGTTTCCTGGTGCTGCTGCCGGTTTTTTCCGGGCCGACTCCGAAAAATATTTCCGAACGCCGCGTGCAACTCGCCGGTTTTGCCGTCGCCGTTTTTCGCGTCAACGATCTGGTCAGCGGCATGTTTGCAGATTTCAAACGGAAGGGCATTGCGGCGGAATTGTTCGACGAATCGCGCGCTGGAAAATTAATTTTTTCCGCCGCGTCCGCTGAAATCAAAACCGGCGCGACAGTCAACTTGACGGTGGCCGGCCGGCCGTGGGTGATGGTGTTTGAGCCGACCACGGAACTGATCGCCTCCGAATCGCATTTTCAATCATCGCTCGTGCTCGCGGGCGGCCTCGCGTTCACGTTGTTGACGACGGCTTATCTTTACGGCGGCTGGCGGCGGACGAAACAGGTCGCTGCGGCGAACGCGGCGTTGCAGGAGGAAATCATTGTGCGCCAGCGCGCGGAGGCGGCGGCGGACGCGGCGAACCAGGCGAAATCCGATTTTCTAGCGAGCATGAGCCACGAAATCCGCACGCCGCTCAACGCGATTTTGGGCTACACGCAGCTCATGCAGCGCGATCCGCAATTGCCGCCGGAACAGCGCGATTCCGTTTCCGGCATCAGCGCGAGCGGCCGGCATCTGCTGGGCTTGATCAATGAAATTCTCGATCTCGCAAAAATCGAGGCGGGCCGGATGGAATTGAACGTGGCGGACTTTGATCTGGCGGCGCTGGCGAACGGATTGACGGCGACGTTTCGTCCTTTGTGCGCGCAAAAAAAAATCGGTTTCCGCCTGGAATTTTTCGGCGGCAAAAAAACCGGCGTGCGCGGCGACGAAGGCAAATTGCGGCAAGTGCTAATCAATCTCGTGGGCAACGCGGTGAAATTCACGCACGCGGGGGAAGTTTTTTTGCGCATCCAGCCGCTGCCGGAATCGCGCTGGCAGTTTGAGGTGATTGACACCGGGCTGGGCATTCCCGAAAACGAACAGCAGGAAATTTTCAAGCCGTTTCATCAGGGCAGCGGCGCGGCGCACCAAGGCGGCACCGGCCTCGGCCTCGCCATCGCGCAGCGCCAGGTGGAGTTGCTCGGCGGAAAATTGGAGCTGCAATCCGAGCGCGGCATCGGCTCGCGTTTTTTTTTCCATCTGCCGCTGCCGCCGGCGGTTCATGCGGTCGAGGAAATTATTCCGCGCACCACGCGCCTCGCGCCGGGCCAATCCGTGCGGGTGCTGGTGGTGGACGATCATTGGGAAAACCGGAATGTGCTGGGCGGCATGCTTGCCGCCGTGGGCTGCGAGGTTTTTTTTGCCAACGGCGGCGGCGAGGCGTTGAAACTGGCGCGCGCGCAGCGGCCGGAAATTATTTTCCTGGATTTGCTGCTGCCGGTTTTGAGCGGGGTGGAAACCGCGCGGCAAATGCTCGCGGACAAATCCTGCGGTTCGCCAAAAATCATCGCGCACACGGCGTCGGCGCTGGGCCGGCATCGCGACGAGGCGCTAATGGCGGGCTGTGTGGATTTCGTGGCCAAACCATTTGATTGCGAGCGGATTTATGAGTGCGTGGCGCGGCATCTGGGCGTTCGTTTTGAACGCACCGCGCCACCGGGCGAAACGCCGGCCGCGCCACTGCAACGCGTGTCGCTGCCGGACGGACTTTGCGCGCGGCTGTTGGTGGCCGCCGAATTGCACAGCACCACCGCGCTCAAGGCAGGCTTGCAGGAACTGCGTCAGCTCGGGCCGGACGCGACGCGGCTCGCGGAGGAGATTCGCCGGCTGATGCACAGCTACGACATGGACGGCATCCAGCGCCTGATTTCGCAGCTCGCCATTCCCGCCGGCGCAATGAACATTAAAAATCCTGAACATGCCGCTCTCCGCACTTAAAAATTCACCGCCGGAAAAAATTTTGCTGGTGGACGATGTGCCGGCCAATCTCGCCGTGCTGACGTCCGCGCTCGAACCGCAGGGCTACGAAATTCTCGCCGTGCCCAACGGCGCGACGGCGTTGAAAGTTGCGGCCAAGGCGCAGCCGAGCTTGATCTTGCTCGACATCATCATGCCGGAAATGGACGGACTGGAAACGTGCCGGCGGCTGAAACAAAACGAGGCGACGCGCGACATTCCGGTGATTTTCATCACGGCGCGCGGCGAAATGGAAAGCGTGGTCGAAGGTTTTCGCGCGGGCGGCGTGGATTATATTGTAAAACCGTTTCAGGCGGACGAAGTGTTGAGCCGCGTGAAAACGCATCTGCGCTTGAACCGGCTCACGCGCGAGCTGCTGGAAAAAAATCACGCATTGGAAATTCGCACGGCCGAACTCACGGCGGAAATACAGCGTCGCGAACGCGTGGAAACGGAATTGCGCTACGCGGATCACAAGCTAGCGGCGTTTTCCGATCTCGAGGCCGCGCGCGGCAATCTGGCCGGCATGGTCGGCGGCAGCGGGCAGATCCGCAAAATCATCGAGGAAATCCGGCGGCTGCATCAATTTGCGAACACGAGCGTTTTGATTACCGGCGAGAGCGGCACAGGAAAAGAACTTGTCGCGCGGGCGATTCATTTTGGCAGCACGCGCGCAAAAGCGCCGTTTGTGCCGGTGAATTGCGTCGCGATTCCCGCCGAACTGGCGGAGTCCATTTTGTTCGGCCACGTCAAAGGCGCGTTCACAGGCGCGACGGCGGATCGCAAAGGCTGCTTTGAACTCGCGGACGGCGGCACCTTGTTTCTGGATGAAATCGGCGACATGCCGGTTTCGCTCCAAGTGAAATTGCTGCGCGTGCTGGAGGACGGCTGCGTGACGCCCGTGGGCGGCGCGGAAACGCGGCGCGTGGACGTGCGCGTGATCGCGGCGACAAACGCGGATCTGGCGGCGCGCATCGCGGCGGGAACGTTCCGGCAGGATTTATATTTCCGGCTCGCGCGCTATCTCGTTGCAACGCCGCCGTTGCGCGACCGCTGCGAAGACGTGCCGCTGCTGGCGGCGCACTACCTGAAAATTTTTTCCGCCGAAATGGGCCGGCAACCGCCCGCGCTGGGCCGCGACGCGCTGGCGGCGCTCAAGGCTTATGAATTTCCGGGCAACATCCGCGAATTGAAAAACATCATTGAGCGCGCGTTGATCGAAAGCGGCGGCGAAACCATTTTGCCGGAACATCTGCATCTGTTGCGCACCGCGGGCGGCGTGATCGCGCCGCTCAACACCGCCCCCAAAAAAGATTTTGCCGCCGCGCTGCCGTTGAATTTGGCGGAGGCGGAAGAGGTTTTGATCCAGCGTGCGCTGGATGAAACGGGCGGCAACATCGCGGAGGCCGCGCGGCGGCTCGGCGTGCATCGCACGCGCATTTATCGCAAGCTCGCGCAGGAAGAAACGGCGGCGGGCTGAAAGTGTTTCAAGTGTTTCACCGGCGACAATTGAAACAGAAAAATGGGCCGGCGACAAAAGGAGTGTTTAGCGAAAACCATTGTCATCATTGATTAGAATGCATGTGCTGGAAGGTGGCACGCGGCTGGCTAAGGGAGTGACATCAGGAAATAAAACCTGGTGCCCAAACAAAGGAACAAATTCATGAAGACAAAAAAACTCAACGTCACTCCCTGCCGGCCATCCCAAAATGTTTCCTCCAAAACTGCGTCAAAATATCTAAGCCTCGCCGCGGCGGTGCTGCCGCTGGCGGCCACCAGCGTTCGCGCGGATGATGCCGCCCCGCCGGCCCCGGCACCGCTGCCGTCGCGCGTTCACGCGCTGGTGGACATTGAAGTTCTCAACGAATATGTGACGCCGCGCGGCCAGATTGTGCGCGACAAAGGCGTGACCATCCAACCGCTGTTCCTTGGTTTCGTGAATCTTTACAGCGGGGATTCATTCATCAACAGCCTCACGTTGATTCCCGGCGTGTGGAACGACCTCGGCACCGCCACGGTCCAAGGCAACACGGGATCGTCGCCCACGCACTGGACGGAAATTGACCCGATTGCGGGCATTGAACTTGGTTTCGCCAAGCATTTCACCTTGGATGTGACTTACACCGAATTCGTGGAACAAATTAAGAACATCGGCACTTCGCAACATCTCGACACCAAGTTGAGCTTTGATGACAGCTCGTATTTCGACTCGTGTTTGAAGGGCTTTGGCCTGCATCCGTATGTGGAATACTGGCAGGAATTGAGCAGCAAGGCGACGGCGGCTGACGTGCCTTACTTGGTGGATCCATTGGGCAAGCATCTCGGCGCGGGTCCGGGTTCGAGTTATTACTTCGAACTGGGCGTTGATCCCACTTACACCTTCAACGTGCTGGGCGGATTGAAAGTCGAAGCGCCGATTGATGTGCAATTGGCGGCCCCGGATTTTTACGGCCAGTATTACAGTTCGGCTTCCACCGTCAGTTTGTTTGACGTGGGATTGAAGGGAACCATCCCGCTGAATTTCGTGCCGCAAGGCTACGGTCACTGGAGTTTTCACGCGGGTTTCAAATACATGTATTTCGCGGATGACAACCTGGCCAACATGCAAACCTACAACGCCCCTGGCAGATCCACGCGCGACAACTGGCAGGTGTTCACCGGCATCTCGGTTTTTTTCTGAAAGAAATCATCGCCCTAAAATGCAATGAAAAAAACTGTCGCAGCCGATCCGTATCCGTGGCCGTTCAATGGCGATTTGCGCCCGGCCAACACGGTGTTTCTGGTGATTGACATGCAGACGGATTTTTGCGGCGCGGGCGGCTATGTGGACAAAATGGGTTACGATCTTTCATTGACGCGCGCGCCCATCGGGCCGATTCAGCAAGTGTTGCACGCGACGCGGACAAAGGGTTTTCACATCATGCACACACGCGAAGGACACCGGCCCGATCTCGCGGATTTGCCGGAAAACAAACGCTGGCGCAGTCAGCGCATCGGCGCGGGCATCGGCGACGCCGGCCCGTGCGGAAAAATTTTGGTTCGCGGTGAGGCCGGTTGGGAGATCATACCCGAACTACAACCTTTGCCCGGTGAGACGATCATTGACAAGCCGGGCAAAGGCTCTTTTTACGCGACCGATCTGGACATGGTGCTGCGGGGAAAAGGCATTCAAAACATCGTGCTCGCCGGCATCACCACGGATGTATGCGTGCATACCACGATGCGCGAGGCGAACGACCGCGGTTACGAATGCCTGATGCTCTCCGACTGCACCGGCGCGACGGACCACGGCAACTATCTCGCCGCGCTTAAAATGATCAAGATGCAGGGCGGCGTTTTTGGTGCCGTGGCGGATTCGACGGCTTTCATTTCTGCCATTTCATGATCGCAATCATTCAACATTTTATTTGCGATCAACTGGCTGTGGCGGCGGCAATGGGCTCGACGCGCGGTCGTTCCTCCGACGCACGCCGACGCTTCATTGCCGCCAAAACTTTTTTGCCGCCGCCATGAACTTCAACGACGTCATCACGGTGGAAGCCGAACCTTACGCGTTCGAGTTCGTGCCGGCGACGTGCGCGCTGCTGATCATTGATATGCAGCGCGATTTTCTCGAACCCGGCGGCTTCGGCGAAATGCTCGGCAACGATATTTCGCAACTGCGCCGGACGATTGAGCCGAACCAAATTTTGCTCGCCGCCTGGCGCGCCAACAGTTTGCAGGTGATGCACACGCGCGAAGGCCATCGGCCCGATCTCGGCTGTCTGCCGCGTTCAAAAAAAGTGCGCGGCCGCAGTCCGACCAGCATCGGCGATCACGGGCCGATGGGACGCATCTTGGTGCGCGGCGAAGCGGGCCACGACATCATTCCCGAACTGTATCCATTGCCGAACGAGGCGGTGATTGACAAGCCGGGCAAGGGCGCATTTTACGCGACCGACCTGCACGCCATCATGATGAATCGCGGCATCAAGCAGCTCATCGTCACCGGCGTGACGACGGAAGTTTGCGTGAACACCACCGTCCGCGAGGCCAACGACCGCGGCTACGACTGCCTCGTGCTCGAAGATTGTGTCGGTTCCTATTTTCCCGAATTTCACGAGGCCGGTTTGAAAATGATCAAGGCCCAGGGCGGCATCTTCGGCTGGGTGTCGCACTCAAAAAATCTTTTGAAAACGCTCAATTAAATTTCTCCAAACCTCCCAACCTTCAACCAAAAAACAAAAAGGAAACAAATGAACAAACCAAAAATCTGGGTGCCGGGCGACTGGAATGCCTATTTCGGCTTCGGCACGAACATTCTCGTCAACCTGCTCACGCTCACGGCGCTGTTGCGTTTCGTGCTGAAAATGCCGGACGACCTTGTCTTCGGCCGCATCCTGCCCGCGACCGGGTTGATGATGTGTCTGAGCACGGCGTATTATGCGTTCCTCGCCTATCGTCTCGCAAAAAAAACCGGCCGAACCGATGTCTGCGCGCTGCCTTCGGGCATCAGCGTGCCGCACATGTTCATCGTCACGTTCGTGGTGATGATGCCGATTGCGCTGACGACGAAAGATCCGATGAAAGGCTGGGAAGCCGGCCTGACGTGGGTGTTCGTGCAAAGCTTCGTGCTGATGGCCGGCGGATTTATCGCCCCAATCATCCGAAAAATAACTCCGCGCGCCGCGCTGCTCGGCACGCTCGCCGGCGTTTCCATAACTTTTATTTCAATGGCACCCGCACTGCAAATGTTCATGACGCCGGTAATTGGTCTCGTCTGTTTTGGCGTCATTTTGTTGAGCTGGTTCGGCGGCGTGAAATACGGAAAAATTCCGGCGGGGCTGGTCGCCATCGCGGTAGGCACCATCATCGCGTGGGGCTCGACGGCGCTGCATTTGAATTTCGGCGGCATGACGCCGGCCAACTTGTCGGCGTCCGTGGCGAACTTCGGTTTTCACGTTCCGCTGCCGGCGTTCTCGCACGTGTTTGACGGCTTCCAATTTCTCGGCGTCATTTTGGTGACGGCGATTCCCTTCGGCATTTACGATCTCGTGGAAGCGATGGACAACGTCGAGAGCGCGTCCGCCGCCGGCGACAGTTATCCGACGACGCGCGTGCTGACCGCCGACGGCGTGGTCAGCCTGATCGGCTGCATGATGGGCAACCCGTTCATCAACGCCGTGTATATCGGCCATCCTGGCTGGAAAGCGATGGGCGGCCGCATCGGCTATTCGGCGGCGACGGGCCTGACGGTCATCGTGCTTTGCTGGTTCGGCACGATCTCCGTGATCTCCGCGATCATTCCGACCATCGCGATTCTTCCGATTTTACTCTACATCGGCATGTTGATCGGCTCGCAGGCATTTCAGGAAACACCGAAGCGCCATGCGCCCGCCATTGTGCTCGCGATTGTTCCTTCGATTGCGAACTGGGGCTTGACCATCATCAACAGCGCGCTCGCCGCAGCAGGTATTTTTGCGGTATCCGATGAACTCGCCGGTGGGATGTTGAATCAAGGCGTGTTTTATCACGGCCTGCAATCGCTCGGCGGCGGCTCGACGCTCGGCGGATTGGTTTTGGGCGCGACCGCGGTGTGCATCATTGACCGCCATTTCATGAAAGCCGCCGGCTTCGCGCTGGCTGGGGCGATTCTGACCTTCTTCGGGTTGATGCACGGCCAACAAATCGGCGTCGCCGTCAGTCCGATTGTTGCGGCCAGTTATCTCGGCGTCGCTGGACTTTTATTCGGTTGTGCGAAACTGGCCGTCGTCGCGCCGGCGGCGGAAGAAGAACATGAAGTGGAAGTTTCCGAAGCCAGCCCCGCGTGATTTTGGATTCGCGCACAAATCGGATTGTTCGTCATGGAACGCGTTGACTTTTTGGAAGACCGACCTTCCAAATCCGCCGACGCCGCGCTAAGATAAAATTCATGGCGAACAATCCAGAACGGGTGCTCAAGCTCAACGACCTTTTCCAGATTTCCGGCTGGCAGCAGAAATTAAAGTGGCAGCCGTTTTGCGAAGGCGTGGATATTTACCGGCTTTACGAAAACGGACCGGATGGCCCCACGGCGGCGCTGCTGCGGTTTCATCCCGGCGGCCGTGTGCCGCTGCACGAGCACACGGGTTATGAGCATATTTTTGTTTTGTCCGGCGAGCAGGTGGATGAAGTCAGCAAAGCCGAGACCGGCTCGCTGATGATCAATCCGCCCGGCACGAGCCACAGCATCCTGAGTCAAAACGGTTGCATTGTGCTCGCCATTTATGAGAAGCCGGTGAAATTTCTCGAACCGGCTGAAATTAAAAATGAGTCCGCCGACTGAAACCGTTTTGCTCGCCGTCAATGGCACGTTGATGCGCGGGCTGGAATTGAATCCGAACCTGCTCGAAGTCGGCGCCACTTTTGTGCGCGAGACCAAAACGGAATCGGCTTACCGCCTGTGGACCATCAACGACCGGCATCCCGCGATGGTGCGCGTGAAAACCGGCGGCGTCGCCGTGGTCGTGGAAATCTGGGCCGTGCCGCCGGCGGGACTCGCCAAAATTCTTTTGAAAGAGCCGCCCGGTTTGAGCATCGGCAAAGTGAGATTGGCGGATGGCTCGGAAGTTTTGGGCGTGGTTGGCGAGCCGGTCTTGTGCGACGGCCAAAAAGAGATTACAGCTTTCGGCGGCTGGCGGGAATACCTTGCCAGCTCCCCAAAATAATTTCAAGGCGATGCACAAATTTACGCCGATGGATTTTGAGATGATGGTGGAGTGGATAAATCAAAAACTGAAACGCGACGGAGGTGCTGGACCCATAATTAGTGACAATTACTGCTTGACGTGACTTCGCTTTTTCGGGCCATTTGATGTGTTAGTCTGGGACTTTCGTGCGGACTGGGACCGATGTCCCGCTGCAACGACCCTGTTCGGATCGCTGAACGCCAGTCGCGAGGCGGCGAGTAAAACTTGAGCCGTCTGCCGCACTCCTCGTTGAGTGACGGCGCATGAAACAACATCGCCGTAAAAGAAAATGCAGTTGCTGCCAGCACTGGTTTCACCCCAACCCCAAAGCCGCCTTCCGCCAGAAATACTGCGCCCGCCCGCGCTGCAAATGGGTTAGCAAGGCGGCGAGCCAAAAGAAGTGGAAGAACAAGCCTGGCAACCGGAAGCTGGCCGATCCGGCCAAAGAACAAGAGCGCGTCCGACGCTGGCGCGCGGGAAAGCCAAAATATTGGAGACGTGTTTTCGCCAGATTTCACAAGGGTAAAGTTGTGTTACGGAGAGATGATAGCTTGGCGCGGTGATAATGGTTATCCTGTGGCGATTGATGATTTTCAAGTAGCCAGACCATGAACCGGGACGACGAACAACTTCGGGCCAAGCGGGCGGCGCTGTATGTGCGCATGTCCACGGAACATCGCTACCGCCAGCCGGCCAAGTGATGAGAAAGCACCATTCCACACGCTGGAGCCAGAAGCGTTTTTCGCGGCCATCGCGCCGGGTCAGGACATGAAAGCTCTATGGCGCTGGGGAAATAGCAAACCACTCCGCCGCTGCCGCCGGCCTGATCCGCTTCAAATAATTCGTGCGAATTACCTGCGGACTGTTGCCGGCTTCGTCGGCGACGCGCGGCACGTCGCCACACTCGGCCACACGGGCGGAGATGTAGGTGTGTCGAAGCGCGTTGTGTTTCCATTCGAGTGCCTCGATTTCATTCTCTGCGTCGGCGGTATCCGTTGCGGTTTTCAAAAGCTGCTTCGTCGTGTTCACGATGGTGATGACAGGCCCACTTTTTTTGGCGAGCGGCAACAGGAACGCTTTCAAGTTCGGTTTCAACGGCACAATCCGGCGCGTGTCAGTTTTGGCGTTCTCAGCTTTGACCTCGATAAAACCTTCCTCCAGGTCAATGTCTTGCCACTCCAGCCGCGCAATTTCAGCGTGACGCAATCCGGCAAAACCACCGATTACGACCATCGGAAGAATCCGGTCGTCGGCAGCTGCAATCAGCCGGCACATTTCATCGGCGGAATAGGTGGAGATTTGACCCAGCTTGCGCGCGGTGTAGTTTTGGACGCCCTCCAGCCAATCAGTGCCCTTCGCCAGATAGCCGCGCAGAACCAACCAGCGGTTGAAAAATCCGATCACGTCGCGGTGATTACGGCGTGTCCGCTCGGACAAATCCAACGCGGTCAAATAATCGGCCATCAATTTCGGCGTGAGCGTGTGGACTTCCTGATTAAAATTTTCAGCGAAACGATCTAGCACATTTGCCAACTGTTTCAGGCGTAGTGGGGATTTGCCATCTGACTCGGCCTGACTTTTCATTTGCTCGACGGCGGCGGCCACGGTCACGCGGGGCAAGGAGACGGCGTGACGCTTTAACCAGTCGCGGGCAACTCCCAAGGGTGTTTCCCGTCCCCCCAACATTCGGCGGATTTCGCAAATTTCCCCGACAAGTTCGTCTATCTCTTTTTCTATCTTCGTCTCACCCTGTTTCCCTTGGATAAAGGCGCGCGCACGGATAATTGCGTGAGCATCGGCTGATTTGAGATTTAGGACTTCAGATTGGCCTTCGGTGATCTTGTCAACGGCGGCGTCAGCGGCTTTTCGGGCTTCAGCCATTGTTGAGCGCCATACCAATTTGCGCTGCCCATTTGCTCGATAATCCAGTATAAAACGGGTGACGCCATTCTTGATCGTGGGGCGAATACGGACAGAAATTCCGTTTTTCTTGAACTCTTTGACCTCGCCAGCTTCGGAAACTTTGGTTTTGGGCAATTTCTTAACGGAGGTATTTGCGTCTGCTTTCATCTATCTGCATGATAGACAGTGGATAGATTTTAGTCAATACTTTGTTTTTACGTTTAAAAATGGTCGGGGCGGTGAGATTCGAACTCACGACCTCTTGTACCCGAAACAAGCGCGCTACCAGGCTACGCTACGCCCCGACATCAGTAAACACGGACTTATCCGCTGTAAGTCTTGTTTCTTAATTTTGCCTTATCCAACGCGAAGGGCAAGCTCATTCGTTCCGCCAAAACAATTTCATTGCCAAATTGTGCCGCAAGTTCACAGGAAGAAATTAAATTACCGCCAAATTTTTTTAAACGCAAATGGCTGGCTGAGCTAAACGCGCCAACCCTGATGATTTTTTTGAATGAAAAGACGATTCTCAAACCAGAGTGGCAAGATGGCTAATCAGAAGCCAATTTGCGGGCTGACCTTGAATAATTTGAACTCCAGAAGTTGGTCCAGCTTGGAGATGATTGTTTGTTTGCCGACACACCCGACAAGTTGTTCCCAGACCAGCCCTTTGGAAAAGAAAATCAAGCTTGGAGTAGTTTGGACATGGTGTCGCCCAGCCAGCATGGAGTTTTAATGCACATCGATCCTGACAATTTTTACGCGCCCGGAATACTCCAGAGCAATCTCTTTCAAAATTGGCGTCATCAACTGGCATGCGCTGCACGACTCGGCCCAAAATTCCGCCAACACCGCTTGATTAGAATTGAGAACCTCCCGGTCGAAATTCCACTGATTGACTTCCGTTTGACTTCCGTTGTCAGTTTCATTGCCAAAATTAAGTTAATTTAAGGACTGGCCCGGGCCAGAATTTGCGATTCACTCCAGCCACCGCCAAGCGCTTTGATCAATTGCACGGCGGCGATGAGCCGTTGACCCGCTAGCTGGGCATTGGCACGTTCGGCACTGAGCGTGTCCCGACTCGCGTCCACGACTTCGATATAAGCCACGATGCCGGAGCGATAGCGGTCGCTGGCCAAATCCGCCGCGCGCCGCGCATTTTTCACCGCGCGGGTTTGGGCCTCGGACTGATCGGCAAGATGGCGGATGCCGGACAAACTATTTTCCACATCGCCAAACGCGACCAGCACTTGCTCGCGATACAGCGCGGCCGCTTCAGCGAATGCCGCCTGCGAGCGCTGATAATTCGCTTGATTGCGTCCACCCGCAAAAATCGGCAGCGACAAACTTGGCCCGATGGACCACGTGCGGCTTTCCCAATTGAACAATGAGGAAACATCGCCGCTCAAATAACCGCCGGAACCGGTCAACGTGAGCACGGGAAAAAACGCGGCCTTCGCGACGCCGATTTTCGCGTTGGCCGACGCGAGTTGACGCTCCGCTTGCGACACATCCGGGCGGCGTTCCAGCAAATCGGCGGGCAGGCCGGCGGGAATTTCCGGCGGCGACGGATTCCAATTGACGTTCGCATTTTCCAGCGCGGCGAGCTTGAAGTTCGCCGGATTTTCGCCGACCAAAATCGCAATCGCATTTTCCAACTGATCGCGCCGTTGCGCCAGCGCGGCGACTTCGGCTTCCGTCGTCGCCAATTCGGTTTCCGCCTGCGCTACATCCAGTTCGCTGCCGATGCCGCCTTCCAAACGGCTGCGCACGAGGCGCACTTGCTCGTGGCGCAAATCCACCGTGCTCGCGACTGTCGCGATTTCCGCGTCGAGCGAACGCAGCGAAAAATAATTTTGCGCGACATCGGAATTCAGCGTGAGGAGCACGTTGTAAAATTCCGCGAGCGACGCCTGCGCATCGGCGCGCGCGCTTTGAAAACTGCGGCGGACGCGACCCCATAAATCCACTTCGTAACTCAAATCCAGCGGCGTGCTGAAAGTGTTAGCCGTTAAATTTCCAAAACTCGGATTCGCGTTCGGCGAATAACGTTGGCGCGTGTAATTCGGATCGAAGCTGAGGCTCGGCAGCAATTCGCCGCGCGCGATGCGGGCGGTGCTGCGCGCCTCATCCACGCGCGCAATCGCGGCTTTGAGTTGCTGGTTCGCCGCCACCGCTTGCGTTTCCAGCGTATTCAGATTCGTGTCGCCGAAAATTTCCCACCAATTTCCTTTGGGCACATTGTCGAGCGGACGACCTTCTTTCCAATTTCCCAGTTCGGCGGCTTTGTAATTTGCCGGAACAGAATTGCTCGGCGTTTTGTAATCCGGGCCGACGGTCAACAAACCGGCGTTTGCCGAAACAATTGTGAACAGCAACGTGATTGTAACAATTCCAGTCGCAGCGGCGTTTGAGCCGGGCAAAATAATTTTCGGCTCCGTCGCCGAGGTTTTTTTCTTCCAGCCGAATTTCATCAGCGTGACATAAAAAACCGGTGTCAGAAACAAACCGAAAATGGTTACGCCGATCATGCCGGAAAAAACGGCGATGCCCATCGCCTGGCGCATTTCCGCGCCCGCGCCGCTCGCCACGACGAGCGGAAAAACCCCCGCGATGAAGGCGATTGAGGTCATCAAGATCGGACGCAGACGCAGCCGGCACGCTTCGATGGCCGCGTCGAACGGCGTCAGGCCTTCGTCCTGTTTGATTTTGGCGAACTCGACGATCAAAATCGCGTTCTTGCACGCGAGGCCGACCAGCACGATCAAACCGATTTGCGTGAAAATGTTATTGTCGCTGCCCTTGAGCCACACGCCGGTGATGGCGAAGAGCAAACACATTGGCACGATCAAAATGATCGCGAGCGGCAGACGAAAACTTTCGTAGAGCGCGGCGAGCACAAGGAACACCAGCAACAAGCACAGCGGCCCGACGTAAACCGCCGTGTTGCCGGCGAGGATGCGCTGATAGGTAAGGTCGGTCCATTCTGCCGTCATGCCGCGCGGCAGATTTTCGTCGGTGAGTTTGGTCATCAACGCCTCGGCTTGTCCGGAACTGTAACCGGGTGCGGGCGCACCGTTGATTTCGGCGGCAGGATAACCGTTGTAGCGCATCACGCGATCCGGCCCATGCGATTCGGTGACTTTGACGACGGCGCCGAGCGGCACCATTTCGCCTTTGTCGTTGCGCGTTTTCAAACGTGTAATGTCGTCGGCGTGAGCGCGGAACGGCGCGTCCGCCTGCGCGATGACTTCGTAAGTGCGGCCAAAACGGTTGAAATCATTGACGTAAAGCGAGCCGAGATAAATCTGCATCGTCTCAAAAAGATTTTGGAGCGGGATGCCTTGCGTCTTGGCTTTAACGCGGTCCACGTCGGCGTCCAACTGCGGCACGTTGACGGTGAACATCGAAAACACGCCGGCGAGTCCGGGCGTTTGATAACTTTTGTGAATCACGTTTTGCAAATTTTGATAGAGCGCGTCGTAACCCAGATCGGCGCGGTCTTCGACATACAATTTGAAGCCGCCAATGGTGCCTAGGCCCATCACTGCGGGCGGCGGCACCGCCAGCACGAACGCATCCTGGATCACGCTCAGTTTTTGATTCAACGCACCCGCAATGGCTGGACCACTCAAGTTCGGCGCGGTGCGTTCTTCAAACGGTTTCAACGTGAAGAAAACGATGCCCGCGTTCGGCGCGACGCTGAAGCCGCTGATGCTTAAACCGGGAAATGCAACCGCCGATTCGACGCCGGGCAATTTCATGCCGATGTCCGACATCCGGCGAATCACCGCTTCGGTGCGGTCCAGAGATGCGCCGTCGGGCAATTGCGCGAACGCGACGAGATATTGTTTGTCCTGCGTCGGCACAAAACCGGTCGGCACTTTGTTGAAACTCCACCCGGTCAACAGAACGAGTCCGCCGTAAACGATGAGGGCGACCACGCTTTTGCGCAGCACGCTGGCAACGCCGGCGGAATATTTTTCACCGGCCCACGCGAACACGCGGTTGAACGGACGGAAAAACCAGCCGAAGAGCATTTCCATCGCGCGCGACAACGTGTCTTTCGGCGCGTGATGATCTTTCAACAACACCGCACATAGCGCAGGCGAGAGCGTCAGGGAATTGAACGCCGAGATGACCGTGGAAATCGCAATCGTGAGCGCGAATTGTTTATAAAATTGTCCGGTCAAGCCGCTGATGAAGGCCGTCGGCACAAACACCGCGCACAGCACGAGCGCGGTCGCGACGATTGGGCCGGTTACTTCTTTCATGGCCTGCCGCGAGGCATCAAACGACGACAAGCCGCGCGCAATGTTGCGCTCGACGTTTTCGACAACGACAATCGCGTCATCCACCACGATGCCGATGGCGAGCACGAGGCCAAAGAGCGAGAGCGCATTGATGCTGAAACCAAAGGCGAGCATCAGCGCAAACGTGCCGACGAGCGAAACGGGCACGGCGGCCAGCGGAATGATCGCCGCGCGCCATGTTTGCAGAAAAATAATCACGACGATGACGACGAGCAAAATTGCTTCGCAGAGCGTGTGAATGACGGCTTCAATCGAATGCCGGACGAAAACTGTCGGGTCATAAACGACGTCGTAGTCCAAGCCTTCGGGAAAATTTTTCTTCAACTCCGCCATTTTTGCGCGCACGTCTTTGGAAAGTTGCAGCGCATTCGCGCCGGGCGTTTGGAAAATAGGAATCGCCACGGCCGTTTTATTATTCAGCAACGAATGCAGAGCGTAGCTGCCCGCTCCGAGTTCGATGCGCGCGACATCTTTCAACAAAGTTTTCGCGCCATTCGGCCCGGTCTTCACGATGATGCTCCCAAATTCTTCCTCCGAAATGAGCCGGCCTTTGACGTTCACTTGTAATTCAAAATTGACGGGATTGCTCAACGGCTGTTGGCCGATGACGCCGCCGGCGACTTGCACATTTTGTTCGCGGATGGCGGCGACGACATCGCTCGCGGTGAGATTGCGTGCGGCGATTTTGTCGGGGTTGAGCCAAACCCGCATCGCATAATCACCGGAACCAAAAAGTTCCACGTCGCCGGCTCCGGGAATGCGCGCGAGCACGTCCTTCACCTGCAATGTCGCGTAGTTACGGATGTAAACTTTGTCGTAGCGGCCGTTCGGCGAAAACAAGTGCACGACCATCGTGAGATCGGGCGATTGCTTGGTCGTGGTGACGCCGAGATTGCGCACTTCCTCGGGCAATTTCGGCAGCGCCTGCGACACGCGGTTCTGCACCTGGACTTGCGCCTTGTCAATGTCCGTGCCGAGATTGAACGTCACGGTCAAGGTCATGACGCCGTCGCCCGTCGCCTGCGAAAACATGTAGAGCGAACCTTCGACGCCGTTAACGGCTTGTTCGAGCGGTGACGCGACGGTTTCAGCGATGGTTTTCGGATTCGCGCCCGGATAGGTTGCCTTCACGACAATCGTCGGCGGCACCACTTCGGGATATTCGCTGATCGGCAGCTTGAACAGCGCCAGCAATCCCATCATGAAAATGGCGATGGACAGCACGCCGGCAAAAATCGGACGCTTGATGAAAAAATCTGAAAAGTTCATAAGTTTTTTAGGGCAGGGCGGAGCGCAAAACTCCAATTTTTTGGAATTTCCTTTTTTAATTGGGCGAAATCTTTTACCGCTTGGCAAGTTTCAGCGTTTCCGCCTGCAACGATTCGGCGGCGGCCGATTCTGTCTGCGGCGTCACGGGCATTCCCGGCCGCACATGCGACAGCCCATTGACCACGATTTGTTCACCCGCCGTCAACCCCGAGCGCACGATGCGTTTGCCGTCCGCCAGCGGGCCGAGTTCCACGGCCTGATATTGCACCGTGTTCGTCGCCGACAACGTCAGCACAAATTTATTCGCCTGATCTGTGCCGATGGCGGATTCATCCACGAGCAGCACCGGATGCCGTTCACTCAACGGAATGCGGATGCGCGCAAACAAGCCGGGCACGATGCGCTCATCGTCGTTGGCAAACACCGCGCGCAACAGAATGCTTCCCGTATCCGGATCAAGTTTGTTGTCGAACGATTCAATGAAGCCCTTGTGCGGAAAATTAGTTTCGTCCGCGAGCTCCAATTCCACCGGAATTTTCCCACCAGCCGTTGTCCCCAATTTTTTTGCCGCCACCAGTTCGTTGAATTTCAGCAGCGTGTCCTCGTCAATGTCCGCATAAACATACACCGGATTCACCGAGACGACGGTCGTGAGCAAAGATGCCGAACCCGCGTTGCCGCTGACATAATTTCCTTCGGTCAACAGTGCGCGGCTCACGCGGCCATTGATCGGCGAGCGGACTTCCGTGTATTCCAAATCCAGCCGCGCCGAATCCAACGCCGCCTTCGCGACCTGCGCGCGCGATTTTCTCGCGCCGGCTTCCTCGGTGGAAATCGCGCTGTTCGCGAGCAATTTATCCGTGCGATCCGCCTCGCTCTTGGCTTGATTATATTCGGCCTGCCGCTGATCAAATACCGCCTGATTCCAGCGCGGATCAATAACGAACAGCACATCGCCCTTGTTCACCAACTGCCCGGATTGGAAACGCACTTCTTGAATATAGCCGGAAGTGCGCGGGCGGATTTCCACCGATTCCACCGGTTCGGTGCGACCAGTGAAGCCGCTCCACTCGACGATTTCCTTTTGTGCCACCGGCGCAATGGTCACGGTCGGTGGCGGCGGACCTTGCTGTGTTGTTTTCTGGCCGCAACCGACGGTCAGCCCGGCAACAATCAACGTGGCTACGGATGCAAATGAAGAGGATTTAAATTTCATGCAGTGACTTGGACTTCAGATTTGGGTTGATGTTTTTTATTTTTAAAAAGCCTCGGCCAAAACCATGCGGCGCTGGCGCAGCAGTTGTTGCCGCGACTGCCACGCCGACACCGCCTGAATTTTTTCCATTGCGAGCGTCGGAAAAAGCAGATGCGGATACTCTGTTTGAAAGGCCAGCGCCTCCGCTTCATTCAAAGCCAGTTGGAAAAGCTGTGCGTGCGACTCCAAAGTTTCCTGAAACTCGTTCGCGATTTTATTTTTGGCCTGCTCAATTCCCGCGAGCCAGTTTTTGCAGGATTGCACGCAGCGCCCGGCGACAGTTTGAGCGTTGGTTTCATTTTTAAATGGAGGTTGTGGAATATTCATATTTTGCCTCGGTTTTAATAGTTGTCCGTTTAGTAAAGTATCTAGTCAAAAAATCAAATCAGGCCGCGACCGCTTCCTTCACGCCGAGAATGGCAAACATGCCATCGGCCGTTTCGCGCAAGACATTCACGTCATTGTGAATTCGCGCCTGCGTCAGCAGCCCTTCGTAATAAGCCAAAAGCATCCGCGCCTTGACGCTCGCATCGGGCGCATGAATCACGCCGGCAGCGTGGGCATCGCGGATGGCGGACTCCAGATATTTGCATTTTTGATCCATGACGCTCTGGATTTTTTGTTGCAAACATTTCTCCTGCGTGCAGACTTCCGAACCCAAGGAAACTTGCGGGCAGCCCAGCACTTTGCCATGCTCCAGCTTGATTTTCCGCTGGAATTCATATGTAAAATCGCAGAATTTTTGCAGCCGCTCCAACGGCGGCACGGTCGGAGAAAAGATCGAGTTCAACTCAATCCGGCGCGCCTGCCAGCACGCCTCGAATGCTTCCACCGCCAGTTCTGATTTGGAATCAAAGAAATAATAGAAGCTGCCTTTTTTAACGCCGGCCTTCTCGCAAATCTGATCGATGGTGGTGCTGCCATACGAGCCGGACCAGATCAGTTCCAGCACGGCGTCCATCAATCTTTCTTTGGCATCACTCACGCGGCCCATAAAATCATTTTGTTAACGCTTCGAACGTTGATGGCCGAAGCGTGATATCAATTTAGCGAAGTGGACTAAATAGTCAACTACTTTTTTATTTTAAATGTTTTTCGGATTTTTCCTTCAAAAAAACCTGCGCATAAATTAACCATGGACTGAAGAAAATTTTCAAACGAACAACGAAAGCTGGGCGTCGCCGGGACGGCGAAAGGCCGCCGTCGAAAGTTCGGCGGACTGGTTTTTGATTCCCGCTTTGCGCCGCGCCACGGCAAACAAGGTTTCGATTTGTTCGGCGAAAACACCTTCGCCCCGCATGCGTTTGCCCCATTGCGCGTCATACAATTTGCCGCCGCGCAGCGCGCGCAAGCGGTTCAGCACTTTTTCTTTCCGGTCGGGAAAATGCGTGGCCAGCCAGTTTTCAAACAATGGCGCCACGGCGTGCGGCAGCCGGAGCACGGTGAAATGGGCCGAAGTCGCGCCGGCTTCGGCTGCCGCTTGAAGAATCGCCGGCACTTCGTGGTCGGTGAGTCCGGGAATGATCGGCGCGATGTTCACGCCCACGGGAATTCCCGCCGCCGCAAATTTTCGGATCGCTTCCAGTCGAGCCGGCGGCGGCGACGTGCGCGGTTCCAAAATTTTTCGCAACCCGCCATCCAGCGTGGTCACCGAAAGCGTGACAGATACGGCGTTATGCCGCGCCAATTCGGAAAGCAGATCAATGTCCCGCGTCACCAGAAAATTTTTGGTGATGAGCGCGACCGGATTGCGAAATTCTGCGAGCACTTCGAGGCAGCGCCGCGTCAGTTTTAGTTTCCGTTCCACCGGCTGGTAGCAATCCGTCACGCCGCTCATCACGATCACCTGCGGCGGCCATTTTGCCGCCGACAATTCGGCCCGCAATAATTCCGGCGCATTGCGTTTGACCATGATTTTGCTTTCGAAATCAAGGCCGGCGGAAAAGCCAAGATACTCATGCGTCGGGCGCGCGTAACAATA
>Ga0302194_10000177_pt1 | contig 43411 bp, 34 predicted proteins | sample II_Bog_N1_1_FD_200227 | JGI IMG/M metagenome (GOLD analysis project Ga0302194, IMG submission 200227) | Peat permafrost microbial communities from Stordalen Mire near Abisko, Sweden - II_Bog_N1_1 | ecosystem: Environmental > Terrestrial > Soil > Wetlands > Peat | place: Sweden: Abisko...
AGATACGCTAACTTGGATGCACGTGTTTTGTGAGCTTTTGCCATATATCCCTGCACTTATTAAAATCAAAAGTTATGTAATTCATTGAATTTTAACAAGTCTAGAGTTTTTCAGTAGGCCCTAAATAACAAATATTAATCGGGCGGCACCGACAAGCCTGTGATATAATTTCCGAAAGTTTGTTGGTAACTCTGCGTTAGATTAGTACATAATCAAAGCTTTACAGCAGGCAGGAATACCAACGGCGGAGGACCTTGGGAACAACAATGCGAGCTAGCATAATTGGATGCTAATTTATTTTGTCTTCGAGTAACATCAAATATTTATTATATAATTCGATAAAAATTTTGTCTATCATCACTAATATATAAAACCAAACAAAATAATTTTCATATTTGTAATTTTCATTCTCCAATGTTTTTAGTGTAGGTAAATTTTGTTGGTATGATTGTGTATTGTGAGCAACTCTGTTTCTGTGTTTGTATAAATGATCTTCATATATCTTTTTTAAAGAAACGCCACTATTGATCTCTGTAAATAAATTACTATCATCATTAACGAAATACATTTCTGTGATCCCTTCTAAAATATTATCGTATTCATTAAAACTATTTTGCGCCCATATTGATAAATTTGTATTTGAGAAAGCTTCTTTAATTTCAATGAATGTTCTTTCTAAGATATCTTTTTTATTGATATCTTTTGAAATATTAAAGTTTGGGACATCTTTCTTTATTTGTTTAATTAAATTTTTATAAACTGACTGTTTATCTTTATAATTAGAGCATTCACCTAATGGTGTTTTATTAAACTCATATCTAAATTCATAATCATTAGTTGCCATTTCCCAGCAAATACATTTCATCTTTTGTTCTTGAAATCCTGTCATTTTTATAAAAACAGATTGCATGACATAATCACACAATGGAAAAGTTTCAATGCCACTTCCTATTCCTCCACTTGCTGACACTACATCTTTTAGAATATCGGTAATTGGTGATAAAATGAAATTAGTATGATTACGCATTTTTTTTAACTACTATTTTATTATAAATATCAAGAGATGCACTTATACGGGATTTTAAATACTTTAAAGAATGCGGATTATCTTTATGATTTTCTGTCTCTCTTAATTCATTAATTTTTGTATTTAATTCATTTTTCAAATCTTCTTTCTTTCTTTCATCTAATTGATTATCCAAGAATACTATTTCATTAACTAATCCAAAGAAATACATATCCATTTCAATGATTGAAGTAAAAGATTTTGGAATTTCAAATTGAGAAATTTTATTCTTTAAATTTTCAATTCTTACATTATTATATGGAATTGTAGGGTATGATACATCAAATCTTAATTCATTATGTGAATTATTATCAACAACCGCCATAATGTACTTTTGGTAATAATTTTCGTTTTTCTCCCAATCTCTACCACCATATTTTAATAGAGTAGAATTGTTTCCAATATATTGAGACAGGATAGAGAGATATTTAATGAAATCTATCAAACCGCTTTCTTTACTGCTTGTTTCTATCTTTATGCTATTCAAAAATTCAGGAACAAAGAAATTTTTCAAATCTTCTTTCAAGAAATACAATGATTTCCTGGTTTCCAAACGGGTTAGTTTTGTTCCACCAATATTTATGTTCCGAAAAATGTCTGAATAAAATTTTGATTGGTCTTCGTCATTAACGTTATTGCTTGGTTTGATATAGGCAAATCCTAGAAAATGTTCTCTAAACCATTTTTCATCTTTATTGTTTTCAAGCAATTTTTTGTAAAATGGATTATCTAACTCATTTGAGTCTATTTGCTTGTTTTTAATAATTTCGCTAAAACTCCAGTTTATCATTTTTATTTTTTCATCAATAACATCATCCTCAGTATCTGATAAATCATCAGCTATTTGCACTATTTCTGTATTTGGTTTTTGAGAAATATATTCTTTCGTGTCAATATACTTGTTGAATTTTGCAAAAAGAATAGAAGTCAATCGTTGTTGTCCGTCAAGGATGTAATTTTCCCACTCTCCATTTTTTCGAACTGCTCCAATAATAATAGGAGGAATAAATTGATTATTATCTAGTGTTTTGATTAGATTTTCAATTTGTCCTTTATCCCAAACAAAAGAACGTTGATACCATGGTAATACAATATTTTCTTTCAGAATTAAATCTATCCAGTGTTTTAAAGAATACTCTCCGTAGTAAACTCTTTTGTCCATAAGTAAATTAATTTATAAATTTCCTCTTTTTTGTTCTGTTGTCTTTAAATAATAACCTCTATTTGGTAGTGCTTTTTATTTATATACCTCATTGAGAAAAGACTGCCAAAACTCAATAGTTGTTACTAATATTTGTTCAAAATCAAGTTCTTCATTTGTTAAATCATTAATTATTACAAATACTGGAACGTCAAAATCATGTCGGTCAAAATCGTAAGGAGAGAAATCGCCTTCAGAAATTCCTGTTCGATTTCGTTGATTTACTTTGCAATGCTTCGACCCATTTGTAATAGTTCGCATATATTCCAATTCAGGGCAGCGTTCTTTTAAAAATTCTTGATATTTTGATAATCCAGAAATGGTTTTATTATTTTCTTTTGAATCTTGAAATCGTTCATCTGATTTAAAAAATTCTTGATAAGTCCAGTCGCTAAGATGCCAAGATGTAATTGCAGCGTTTATTGCAAATCTGGGGTTTAAATGTTCATTTTCAAAATCTTCATATTCTGCAAGTAATTTATCAAAAAAACCCTTTGAGTTTTCTATTTCAAATGAATTTGTTGGTTTAAAATGTTTATTCATTACCCTAATCTTTTTAATGGTATACTTAACTAGTTGATTTGTTATCCTAAATACATATGAATATTTCCATTAGATAAATTGATTGATATGAAGGAAATATTTCTATCTCATTGTTGAATAAAGCCAATTAAACTTAACACACCAAAATATTTAAATACAAGAAAATACTATATATCCCAAAATACCTCAATTAGCATCCGACACTAGTAACTCATTTAATTACTTTTAGTGGAAAATATATAAACCATCTAAAGATATAGATAAAATAATTTAATTAATAAAACCTCAGACTTTCATTTTTTATCCTTGCTGCATCTCAGTTTCTTAAGTCTTCAAAAATTAAGAATGCTTGTCGGAGATCTAAGGTATTTATATTGAATCATTATCCATTATTTGTTTTCCTTGGGAATGAGCATAAAACTGGAGTTATACCCCAAGCTTTATCCCTTGAAGCTGCAAGCCCCAACATCAAACCTTTTAGCTTCTGCGTTGAATCTCGGAGCTTCTTGTGAGTACTCTAAAGGTACTTCTTTGAAGCTCTGACCTACATTGTTGTACCTCTGAGCTTTGTTGCCGTACCATCAAGGCTCAACGTAGTATCTCGGTGGTATTCGGGATATGCAAAAAGCTACTCGCGCGAACCTTTGTGGTGACATACTGTATGGGCGAATTGAATTCGCCCAATTTTAACAACTAGGGGTAGTTTACTGTTTGGTTGTTGGTAAGCCTGCGTTACATCAGTGTATAATCAATCTTTAGAGCAGGCAGGAATACTAACGTCGAAGGCTGGATTAACGTTGAATGATAAAACCATTCAATTGCTTCAAAAATAGCTCCTTACATTATCGATGAAAAACCTAACGTATGCCGAATGTATGGGACAAACCGATTTATGTATGAAAAATTTTAGAGGAATGTATGGGGAGTGTATGGAAAAAAATAAAAAGTGTATGGATAGTGTATGAAAAAATCAGACTTAAGTATGGAGAGTGTATGGCTTAAGTATGGTTTATGTATGGCAAGTGTACGGATAGTATATGTATACTGCATGGGCGAATTTAATTCGCCCAGTTTGACATCAGTAATTAGACAGAGAGGGAGTTGGCCTAGTGGGTTGTTGGTAACCCTGCGTTACATCAGCTCATTAACATACCTTTATAGCAGGCAGGAATACCAACGGCGAGGGTACGAACGGTTTTGGGTGTTCTGTGTGCCACAGAACACGGTGAAAACACGGTGAAGGGAACACTCGTAGAGAGAGAAGCATTTATTTCACAATCGAAGAAATGTCAGTTGCATTATTCGTTTCTGATTTTAGATAGTATACGCCTCCTGGAAGACTTTCTGTAGAGATCTGAATGGACGTTTCCTGAATGCCTTCTTTATATAAAACTTCTTGTCCCAATGAATTCCATATACTCCACCGTATAATGGGCGTATTGGTTTTTAACATTATATAATCGGAGAATGGGTTGGGGTAAACTACATAATCTGTATTTGTTATCCCAGCGACAACACTATCAACAGTGCTGCTATCGACAATGCTTACATTATCAAGAAATACTTCACCTCCATAATAGCATCGAACCTCAAATTTAAATTGTATGGAGCTATGGTTTTTAAGAGAGTCCAACCCAATTTCGAACATGGTATAAGGTGTGGTATCATTCGGAACCCAAGTAGCGGAATCAATCGTTTTCACAGCATAGGATTTTATAGCTGTATCTTTAGGTGTCTTGTAAATGCTAAACCAAAAATTTTCTCCATTTGTTGTACCTGTACATTCAAATAGGCCAACCCAACCATTTCCATAATTACAAAAAACAGTAAGAAGCGGATCTGCAATTATGTAGTTACACAATACCACTGAAAATTTAAGAGAAGGAGAATGAGTACTGTTCAGCGTGAACGATGGTGAAATAAGTGGACTTAAAGAACTTATATATTTAGGGTCATTTGAATGCATAACTCCTGTATTCAAAATTCCTCCTGATGATTTGTATGTCCATAAACTGTCGGCAGACCATCCTGCCGGCACTCCGCTATTAAAATCCGTTAAATAAGGAATTGTTAACTGACAAAAAACAGTGAATGGTAAAAAACAGATATACAGAAAAATAATAGTTTTCATAAGATGTATGTTTAATTTAAAAAATATAACCTTCGTTGAAATGGTGTTGAATATTAAATATAAGAATATTATGATAACATTAAATTTAGTGTGTATTTCTACTATTTTTTTATTTCATACCAAAGTTCCACCATTCCATTTTTGTAAGCAGTTACCCCTTTTAAATGCAATGCCTGCTCTTGTCGGATATTTTCAAAAAACAGTGTTCCTTCGCCCAAAAGAATTGGCAAAATAGATAAACGTATGTCGTTTGCTAAGTTTAAACGAATAAAGTCCTGTGCAAGCAAAGCACCTCCAACTAACCAGACATTCTTATACCTTGGTTTTAGTTTTTCATTTACAAGTTTGTTGAGATCACCTGCATATAGTTCAATGTTGGGTCTGTCGACTGGCAGGTTTCTATTCGTTACTACAATGGTCGGGGTATCACCATACGCCCATCCAAACGATTTAGAAAGTTCCAACGCATGTTCGTATGTCCGTGCGCCCATTACATAGCAGTCTATGGTTTTAAGAAATGCTTCCGAATCTTCTCCGGTAACACCTTTCTCATAATGACTGGATGTTTCAAACCAGGCAACGCTGTTGTCTTTTTTTGCAATAATTCCATCAAGACTTGAAACAATATGTATGGTTATTTTACAAGTATCTGTTTTCATGGAAGCAACGTGTGAATGTATATTGTCGATTAAATAGTTATAAAAATAAATGGATAAAATGCTTACTTGTTTTTTTATTATTTTACTGAAAAAAGTGTACTTTCACAAGTATCATTAGGTTTTAATCTATTTTAACTAAATAAATTATGAATTCAATTTTTAAAAATACTTTTCTTCTGTGTTCTATCTTATTATTATCACAAGTCACTGTATTTTCTCAAACAATTGTATATGTTAATGCAGCCGCTAAAGGCAATAACGATGGCTCATCATGGGTAAATGCATTTACGTATTTGCCGGATGCTGTTGCTGCAGCTCCTGCACAATCTGAAATATGGATCGCTCAAATAACTACTGAAGGCTACTCTGTAACGAATCGTAATGATAGTGCCGATTTTATAACTATATCAAAACAACTAACTTTAATAGGAGGCTTTGTTGGAAATGAAGTTTCTAAATCTCAAGTTATTTCCGGTCAATATTCTATTATTTCAGGAGAAATAGGTAATGATACCACTCTTACTGATAATTCCAATACCGCTCTTCAAATCAAAAATACTCATGTGATTTTGCAAGGCATATTGTTTCGGAAATTTTATGCCATGGATGGATTCAGTAATCCGGGTTTTGATGGGTCAATTATTGCCGATACAAATGCAACCCTTGATATACAGGATTGCTCCTTTATGCAAAATAATGGAACTACCAGAGGAACTTGTATATCTGCTTATAAAGGGGCTGTACTTAATTTGAACGCATCAAACTTTGTGAATAATAATATACAAAGTACTTATGCATCTTTAATTACCAGAAATGATGACGCTATCATTAATGTTTCAAATACTTTTTTTACAAATAATGGAAACACTAGTTACGGCGGTTATATTTTTTATGCTTTAAATGCATCAACCATAAATACGGCCCTTCAAATAGAAAGCTTAATAAATATAAAAAATTCCAGTTTTGAGACGAATGATATGGCCATCGATTATTCATATTATGGTTCAGGTTATTTCAAAAATTGTACATTTGATCTGAATAATTCCTTTTCGGGAAATGTTTTTAATCATTTCGGAGATAGTTCCAGTTTTTATATTGATAGCTGTACGTTTAATGGCTCTCATAATTCTACGTTGATTTATGCAGTTGTTAAAAATATTAAGATATCAAATACAACCATTTTAAACCCAACATTATTTAATAACCAGTTTATATATATAAATGCCCATGATACCGTTTCAATTTCATCTTCCAGTATTTCAAATATAGGTGGTTCTGAACCAATTTATATATATGTACCAACTGGTAATGTATATTTAAATGATTTTACAATTTCAAATGCAGATGTAAGCAGTTACATACTTTATATCTATTCAAATACGCTGAACTGTTATAAGCTGCAGTTGAAAAATAATAAAGCTGCATTTGGAAATTATTACTATTGTAACCAAGCGAGTTTTAAATCTTGTGTCATTGATGGTTTTCAAGGATATGATGTATTAAGTTGTAACACGATTCCTCTTATAACGTATGACAGCTGTACCATTAATAATGTTCAGCAATCTGAACCCTTGTTCCGTTCCTATGCGAATTCTTCGATATCCGTTACCAATTCTACCATTTCGAATTTTAACATGACCATTAACGATCAGGGTCAAGCATCTTTATTCTCGAATTGGAATGGACAAACATTATATTTAGCCAATAATACCATTGATAATATTTATTCCTACGGAAATATTATAGATAACGCTGGTGATATGTTTATTGCCAATTGTGCGTTTACAAATTTGTTTATTCAAAACTCTCAAAATATTTTCCATAACGGTCAAAAATTATGGGTTTATAATTCTAATATTAATGCAAACTATACCATTCCTTTTTTCAATGATACTTTATTAGTTGGAAGTACAGGTGTTGATTTTAGGTTACTGAATAGTATTGTTTATACTCAACAGGATACAATTATTAAAAACACTGTCAATCCAGTGGGTTTAGTTTCTGTTGTGAGTAATAATATTAGTAATCAAAATATCAATGGTCCGAATTCTATCAGTGGATGTACGATACCATACACTAATTTATACGACGATGCTTATTCAATTATTTACAACAAGGGTTTAACACCTGTAGGTATAACACAATTTCCTTCAACGGATTTATTTGGAAACCCAAGGGTAGCGGGTGGTATTATCGATATTGGTGTAAAAGAATATCAATATCAAATTACAACTGGTCTAATTGCGACTCAAACCAAAAATCCAATTAACGTATATCCGAATCCCACGAATGGAGTTTTTCATATCAATAGTATTGGTGTTGGGTCTGTTACTATTTTTGATTGCGGTGGAAGGATAGTGTTCAACGGGAAATTAGAAGTTGGTGAAAATACATTTGATACAATCCAATTAAGCCCAGGTATTTATGTTGTATCTTCTACTATTAATGAAGATAATTTAGTTAATAAACTAATCGTTATTAAGTAAGGCGGATTTCTATAACTACGTTTTGTCTGCTGGTAATATTGAAAAATAATTAAATGAACTACACTTGGTTTACAAATAAAAATTGCACATCATTAGAAATTGTTCAGTATATGAGCATTTCTGATCACCAGGTTAAACAGTCTGTTAACATTACAGACATCAATGTCATTGATGATTTAATCAGCCGAATAGAAAAAATAAAACCGCAAGGTGATATGTATATTTCTTTCAGCGAGAGTGCTGAGGAGATAGCACTTTTATTCCATAGTGAAGACCCGATTCAACGAATAGAAATTATTCAGGGTGGATTTAAAACTCCTTCTACATCGTTTAATATCAAGAACGAAAGAGAGCAGGCGTTGTATAAAGATATTGTGGCGTTGCTGAATAGATAATAGTTTTCTATTGAGTTGTTGGTACCCCTGCGATACATCACACACAATAAACCCTTACAGCGAGCAGGAATGCCAACGCACCCGGTCAAGCTATTTCAGGACGAGACAGACGAGACATAATGGTTCAATCATAAAAATCATATGAATCATGGTTCAGACAATTTGGTTGTTGGTAACCCTGCGATACATCACACATAATAAACCCTTACAGCGAGCAGGAATATCAACGGCAAAAGAGCGGGCTGGAATACCAACGGTTTTGGGTGTTCTGTGTGCAACAGACCACGGTGAAATACATTTTGTTTTTAATAAATGGTTGGCGGTTTGTGTTGTATGCAATAACGTTCCTTTTATTTTGCAAATGATACAAACGCGCCAAACCATGCTGGTAATAGGGAATAGGAGGATTATGTAATTGTTCAGTTTTGAGGCTTACCAGACTATTTATTTAGCTTTTATCAACTTGGCGGTATACATGCCTTCCTGTGTTTGAATAATCACAGTGTAGAATCCCTCGGCAAGACTTTCTCCAATTTCAATTTCAGTTGATTCAATATTTGATTTACTGTATACCAATGATCCTGTTGAACTGTATATCGAAATACTTTCAATAGTACCTCCATTCTTCAGTTCCACTTTTGTTGTATTCTCAAAAGGCTGTGGATAAACCAGCAGGCTTGTACCACTGATACTGCTGATTGTTCCGGTCGTGGTACACGCTTTTAGGCCCGTTGTTCCGCCTGTACATACACCACAATTATCAATTGTTGCTGTTCCATTTAATACATTCGCGCAATCATAACAGTTCGTGGATGATATACTCACAAGCAATGCCGCTGATGTGCCTGCACAGCCTGATCCATTTGTAACCGTTACAGTATAATTACCTGCTGTGCTTGCTGTATACGTTTGGCTGGTTCCTACCTGACTTGTTCCGTTTAACCAGCTATATGTGGATGCTGTTCCTGTACTCAGTACTGTCGAACTTCCAGTGCAGATCGGCAGATTTGTTCCGCTGGTTATTTTCGGTGTTGGTAATGTATTTATCGTAACGGCAATCACTGCTCTCGGACTTTCGCAATTATTTGTTGTTTGGCTTACATAATAGTTTACAGTACCTGTATTCGCTGTTGAAGGAGTTGGTGCCGTATTGCTTGATGTACCACCTGTAACAACTGTATACCATTTCAATCCCGTTCCGTTAGCCGACAAGATTGCTGCTGTAGCATTCTGACAATAGTTTACAGGTGTTGTAACCGCTGGCGCATTTGGAATAGTATTTACCGTTACTGCTATCGTTGCTCTCGGACTTTCACAGGTATTAATGGTTTGCGATACATAGTAGTCCGTAGTTCCTGTCGTTGTTGTAGATGGAGTCGGTGCTGTCGTATTTGATGTTCCACCCGTAGCAACTGCATACCATTTCAATCCTGTTCCAGTTGCGTTTAATACTGTTGCTGTTGATCCCTGACAATACGTAAGCGGACTCGTTACTGCTGGAGCATTCGGAATGGTATTTACGGTTACTGCTATCGTAGCTCTTGGACCTTCACAACCGTTTATTGTCTGACTCACATAATAGTTCACTGTTCCTGCTAAGGTTGTAGATGGTGTCGGTGCTGTACTACTTGAAGTTCCGCCAGTTGCAACGGTATACCATAGCAGTCCTGTTCCAGTAGCTGATAAAACGGAAGCGGATGCTCCCTTGCAGTATGTTACAGAGCTGTTTACTGCCGGTGCATTCGGAGTCGCATTTACCGTTACAGCTATTGTTGCTCTGGAACTTTCACAGCCATTTGTGGTTTGGCTTACATAATAGTTTACAGTACCTGTATTTGCTGTAGATGGTATCGGTGTAGTTCCACTTCCTGTACCACCTGTAGCTGTAGTATACCAGAGTAAACTGGTTCCTGTCGCAGAAAGTGCTGCCGCTATCGTGTTCTGACAATAATTTACAGGTGTACTAACGGTTGGAGCTGATGGTGTATTATTAACGTTTACGCTGATCGCTGTTGAGGTTGTACTTACATTTGCATTATCGGTTGCTACAGCCGTAATTGTATGGGAGCCCGAAGCTGCATTCGACCAGGAATACGTAAAAGGTGCACTTGTAACTGTACCAAGTAACGTGTTTCCGTCATAGAAGGCTACACTGCTGACCGTTCCATCCGGATCGCTTGCCAATGCTGTAAGGCTTATCGGATTTCCGGAACAGAAAGTACTGTTATTACCCGGAGCGGAGATACTTACCACTGGCGGTTTATCTACCTGATATACCCGTACATAGTCAACATACATTGTATCCGGGAACGTTGTTGTTCCATCCGGATTACCAGGCCATTGACCGCCTACAGCCAGGTTTAATAATATATATAAAGGTTGGTGGAAAGCAGTGGTGTTGTTAATATTGTTCGCAATGTTCGCTGTCCAGTATTGTGTATTGTCCAGATACCAGGTTATACTGGCAGAATCCCATACGATGGAATATAAATGGTATTGGGTCGGATCAAAGGTTGTATTCCCACCATAAGAAGCTGCGCCGTTGTCTTCCCAATGAATAGTGCCTTCAATGGTTGTTTGTGAATTAACTCGTTCCATAATATCAATTTCACCGCATTGAGGCCAGCCAACTTGTCCTATATTGGTGCCCAGCATCCAGAATGCCGGCCACATGCCTTGTCCGGAGGGAAGTTTGATATACGCTTCAACTTTACCATACGTCCAGCTGTGCAAACCGTTGGTATTCATTCGGGCAGACGTATAATTGCTGCCTGAATAGGATTCCTGTCGGGCTATAATGTTCAGTTGTCCGTTATTAATAGTAGCATTCTGCGGACGATTGGTATAATATTCCAGTTCGTTATTTCCCCAGCCACCACCGCCGGTTTCAAAATTCCAATTACTGGATTGTATACTACTTTGATTAAATTCATCGGACCATACCAAGTTCCAATTTTGAGCTTCTGTTATAGAACTCATTAGCAGTAGGAGGGACAATAAAAAGAACGAGCGTTTTGATTGTCCAAAAGACAGTGTGTACATCATAGTGTGAACGGTTAATAGTAAATGTTCTTTCTGGTAATCAATTTTAAAATACAGATTTAATTGTAATTACTTACTTATTTGATTTTTATAATTTTGCTTGTGTAAATACCTTCCTGCGTTTGAATAATTACAGTATATAATCCTTCAGCAAGGTTTTCGCCAATTTCAATTTCAGTTGAATCAATAGCTGATTTATTGTACACTAAAGATCCTGTTGAACTGTAGATGGTAATGCTTTCAATGTTTCCACCATTCTTCAATGCTACTTTTGTTGTGTTTTCAAAAGGCTGTGGATATACAATAATACTTGTTTCGCTGATGCTGCCGATTGTTCCGGTTGTTGTACATGCTATTAAGCCGGTTGTTCCACCAGTACAAACGCCGCATTTATCTACTATTGCTGTTCCGTTCGGGACACCCGCACAATCCAAACAACTTTGTTCCGTTTTTCCGCAGCCACAATTACCCGGAGCAATCTTGTTCGGATCTGTCGGACAAGCATCACCTGCTACAGCTACATAACCCGCTGGCTGAGTACAACTCAATAGCGTTACATTCGGATCTCCTTTACCATCTCCGTCCAGATCCTGGTACCAGGTTGTTGGAGCTGTTATTGTGACTGCTATTAAAGCTCTTGCACTTTCAGTACCTGATATTGTTTGGCTGACATAATAGTTTGTCGTTCCTGCATTTGTTGTTGATGGTATTGGTGCTATTGTACTTCCTGTTCCACCTGTTGCATTCGAGTACCATAGCAAGCTTGTGCCTGTTGCGCTCAACGCTGTCGCTGACGCATTCTGACAGTAGGTAACAGGTGTTGTAACTGTTGGAGCTGCAACTATAAGAGTAGGAGTAATTTTCAACCAATTGATGTTCCATCCTCCTGTTTGTGCAAAAACACCAACATCATACGTACCGGCAGTGATAGTAATTGTCTGTGTGACTGTTTGCCAGTTTTGCCAACCTCCTGTCGGAGGGATTGTAACAGTACCTAATTGAATCGAACCGGAATTCAAATCCATGGATAGTTGTCCTCCATTCACACTTGAAACTCTATATTCAACGGTATAAGAACCACTAACCGGAAACGTGATGTTATCATATTTCATCCAGCTTCCGGTATTGATATACCCAACATCCCAACCGCCACAGATATCTGTTGTAAGCTCGGTTTTTACACTTGACATTTGATTAAAGTTCTCTGCTTGTATTAAGGTAGAATCACACACTACTATACCGGTGCCAAAATCATCGGGTGGATTTAAAAAATTATTTTGTATCCAGCTACCACTATAGGTTGTATTGTTCCACTGATTGCTGCTGCAAGACCCTGAATTCAATGCTGCTGAACTTTCTGCTTTATCGCTGAAACTCCAGTTGCACCAGCTAACCTTTACACCCGCTGAATTTCCTCCCGCAAAAAGATTCACCCAGTTTTGCGCATTTGTATAATCATTCCCACCATCACCAGTTGAATTACTTGTTCCGAATTCAGTAACGATAATCGGAATGTTGTGCAAGACACCATCCAGATACGATTCATCATAATGTGTACCTGCATATATATGACAGGTGTACATAACGTTGTAGGCGTTATCTCCCGTAAGCGGATCAGCAGCAGCCTGGTCGGGTTGAGAACTCCAGCTTGGTGTACCTACAATAATAATCGGTTGAGCATCGTACTGACGTATAATCGGGATAATCTGTTCAGCATATTGTTTGATGTTTTGCCATGTTCCCCCGGTACCATTTGGTTCATTACATATTTCGTATAAAATATGTTTTTGACCAGCATATTGTTGAGCCATTTGCTGAAAAAATGTACTCGCCTGACTTAAATAATCCAATGGATTACCATCATCCAGAATATGCCAATCGATGATACAGTACATTCCATTTGCCTTTGCATAGGCCGCAATTTGATTTACCTGTGCAATGGTACCTTGCGGATTCGACAGATAACCTCCCTGATCCAAATACATTGAAACCCGGATGACATCTGCTCCCCAAACCGTTGCCAAGGCATTTATGGATGAACTTGTATAGCAATCCGGAAACCATTGAATACCATGTGTAGCCATTCCTCTTAATTGTATCGCTTTTCCATTTTCATTGCAGAGTTGGTTTCCCAATAAACGAAGTCTTCCATTTAATGCGAGAGGTGTATTTTGTGCATAGCTTTCCGCAAGCAGAACTATAAGAAAGCCAGTAACGAAGATGATTTTCGACAAAACCAGTATTGAGTTTCTTGACAAAAGTGAAATATTGCTGAATTTTAGAGAATTGTAAGTAGGTAGAGCTATTTTTTTCATTTTTAATCGGGTTAAACTGGTAAACGATCCGGATAAGTCTGAATGGGTTATTTTGGTATTTTTTTAATATATTTTATAATTATAATACAAACATATTCGATTCGATTTTTATATTTGCTAGCTCAGTATCAAAATCATCAAAATTTACAGGCCTGAAAACCTGAATAATTCAATAAAATTACGCTTTGTTAAATATTTGATATCCTTTTTGTTATATGGTTTTTAGGACTGTTGTTTGTTTCTTTTTATACGCATTGGCTTTTACTGCGGAAAGTTCTTCGGTTTTGATCGTAGATGGAGAGCCTGTAACGTTTATTCAGACTCCGTATCTTTCCTATCGAATCACACATTCAAAAGATACTGCCTGGAAGCCTTTTGAGGAAAAGGATCAAATCATGCCTTCCTTGTTAAACTTTGAGGGACGTTTTCGTTTTACATGCAAGCAGAGCAATAGCATCGTTTTTGAATGGGCAGATAATAAAATCGAATATCTGGATGCCATCATTTTAAATTCCCTTGGCGATACCTGCGCACATTTAACTTATAATGATGAAAATGGGTATCAATCTGCTTTGTTTTTAAAAAATCAATCACTCGTATTGTACCATCCTAAGGTAAATGAAACCTATTATGTACAATACAAACTCAGATCGCATAATAATGCCTATGTAGTCCCTTGGGTTTGGGATTTGCAGCATTTCATTGTTCGGTTTATTAAAGAATATACATGGTATGGTTTATTGGCAGGTATTATTATAACCGTTTTCTGTTTAAATATACTTTTTTATGTTAGTCAAAAGGAAAGTACTTTTCTTTGGTATGCTTTGTATACGATTTCGCTGGGTGTTTTTCATTGGTCATATATCGGAGTCGGATTTCAATGGATCTGGCCTCAGTTTACAGAGTGGAATCGCTATTCCTATATGATTTCGTCCTTTCTCATGCTCAGTTTTCAGTATGTCTATTTATATCAATACACAAAAAAATTAAACCCTATTCCGATACGTTTCATTATTGGTGTCATCGTTTTTCGCTTTATCATTTTAAGCTTTTCCCTGTGGCATCCCTATTGGTCGAAATGGCATTTATTACTTGATTTTTTGATGATCGTTTTTCAAATATGGATCATGCAAAAAGTGTTTCTATATAAAACACTTCACGGCAGATTGTATATGGCTTCTATTTCATTGCTGGGAATGTTTTATTTGATTTTTATAGCATCCTATTATCAATTTATTCCTACTACTTATTTTACTTATAATGCCGTTGCTGTTGGTGGAATTATTGAATTGATTATAGGTATGCTGGCACTTGCGCTGCGTTTTAAATACCTGAATGATGAGAAAGCAACCTTACAGACAAATGAAATCGAATCACTCAAAGCAATAGGACAGCTTAAAGAAATGGTTCTGGAAGAGACGAAGGAAAAGGAGCGCATTCAAAAAGAAGTAAATAAAGAACTGGAAATAAAAATCAAAGAAAGAACGATTGAACTCGCTCAGCAGAACGAAAAGCTGGAAGAATTAAATACAAAACTTCTGGATATGAGTAGTCAGCTGGACAAGCAGAATTGGGCCTTGAATAAGGAACTGACCGGTGATCGGATGAAGCTTATGTGGGGCAAGGAAATCAGCTTCGAAGAATTTAAACATACGTTCCCTTCCGATAAACATATCTTTCGATTTATATCGGACTTGAAATGGCATGATGAATATATTTGTAAGAAATGCGGTAATAAAGAGTGGAAAGAAGGAAGTCAATATTTATCCAGGAAATGCACAGAGTGTAAATACGAAGAGTCAGTAACAGCTAATACGCTGTTTCACGGCGTTAAATTTCCTTTGGTGAAATCTTTGTATATAAGTTTGTATACCGTAATACATCGGGATTCATTGCCGATTAAACAACTTGCGGAAGAGATTGATCTCAGAGAGGCTACGGTTTGGGCATTCCGTAAGAAAACGCTTGATTGGATGAATACTAAAAACCATAAAGGGGATGTTCTCAAAAGCTTTGTGGACACAGCATCGTAAAATTAAGTTGATAATGATTCTGTTTATCAAATTTTTTAAAAAGAACGAAATCGATCATCTTCAGACCTCATGATAGTCAATGCTTAATTAAATGAGCATGACTCGGTAAGTATTTGTAAAACAGTCTGTAAGATATAGATAGCCGACAATTTTTATGCTTCTTTGTTTACTTTACCAACCTGAGTAAGTAGTATATAGATTCCAGCTCAGTTTTAAACCGTAATTCTTTAAATTATTGACATCATGAAACAAAATCTACTTTTTAGAAAGTCAATTCAAACACGATCAATAATAGTGTTTTTATTCATGCTGCTATTCATTACACAGCATGCCACTGCACAGACAATAACCGCTAATACGCAGAGTACAAACAACGGATTTTTTTATTCCTTCTGGAATGATAATAGCAGCGGATCAGCGTCGATGACCTTGGGCGCTGCCGGTAATTATAGTACAACATGGTCCAATGTTGGAAATTTTACAGCTGGAAAAGGTTGGGCTACGGGAAGTCCTACCCGGGTAATTTGTTTCAGTGGAACCTTTGATGGCGGTAGCAATGGATATTTGGCTATATATGGCTGGACGAAAAATGCACTGATCGAATATTATATCGTAGAAAATTATGGATCCTGGGTGCCACCCGGTGGGACCTCAAAAGGAACCTTTACCAGTGACGGTGGAACATATAACATTTATGAGACAACAAGAACGAATGAGCCCTCCATTATCGGTACAGCAACGTTTCAACAGTATTGGAGTGTGCGTACGACAAAAAGATCATCCGGTACCGTGACCTTTGCAAATCATGTGGCTGCCTGGCAAGCTAAAGGAATGAATATGGGTACAACCTGGGATTATCAGATCCTGGAAACAGAGGGCTATCAAAGCAGCGGAAGTTCTAATGTTACTGTGAGTGAATGTACTTCCTCTTGTGCAACTGTCGCACCAACCGTTGTATCTCCGCTAACGTATTGTCAGGGATCAACGGCAACAGCTTTGACTGCTACTGGTACAAGTTTATTATGGTATACGGCAGCTACCGGAGGAACAGGCAGTACAACAGCACCTACACCATCCACTACAGCTACAGGTACTACGAATTATTATGTAAGCCAAACAGCTAATAGTTGTGAAGGTCCGAGAGCAATGATAGCAGTAACTATAAATGCTACTCCATCAGCACCAATAGCAACCAGTCCTGTAGCATATTGTCAGGGAGCAACGGCAACAGCCTTGTCTGCCACCGGCACAGGGTTGAAATGGTATACAGCGGCAACAGGCGGCACAGGAAGTACGACAGCGCCTACACCTTCTACAACAGCAACAGGAACTACAAATTATTATGTAAGTCAAACGACAAATGGTTGTGAAAGCCCCAGAACAGCTATATCAGTGACTGTAAATGCTATTCCATCAGCACCGACAGTAACAAGTCCTGTAACGTATTGTCAGGGAGCAACGGCAACAGCCTTGTCTGCCACCGGCACAGGGTTGAAATGGTATACAGCGGCAACAGGCGGCACAGGAAGTACGACAGCGCCTACACCTTCTACAACAGCAACAGGAACTACAAATTATTATGTAAGTCAAACGACAAATGGTTGTGAAAGTCCCAGAACAGCTATATCAGTGACTGTAAATGCTATTCCATCAGCACCGACAGTAACAAGTCCGGTAACATATTGTCAGAATTCAACAGCAACAGCCTTGTCTGCCACCGGCACAGGGCTGAAATGGTATACAATAGCTTCAGGTGGAACAGGATCTTCATTGGTACCAACACCGAGCACAACAACAGCTGGTACGACAAGCTATTACGTTTCCCAAACAACAAATGCTTGCGAAAGTCCTCGAGCGACAATAACTGTAATAGTAAATGCAATTCCTGCTGCACCAACTGTAACTTCAGCCGTAATATATTGCCAGAATACAACAGCTGGCGCACTAAGTGCAACAGGAACAAATTTAAATTGGTATACTTCTGCATCGGGTGGAACAGGCAGTGGTACTACACCAACACCGAATACAACAACAGCAGGCACGACGAACTATTATGTGAGCCAGACGGCAATGGGCTGTGAAAGTCCAAGAGCAACGATAGTAATTACAGTAAATGCAGCTCCGAATACTCCATCGGTAACGAGTCCTGTAACATATTGTCAGAATGCGACAGCAATTGCTTTGTCAGCCACAGGAGCTGGACTAAAATGGTATACAGTTGCTACAGGTGGAACATCAAATACTACAGCACCAACACCATCTACCAGCTCAGTAGGCAATACCAATTATTATGTATCCCAAACCATATCGGGCTGTGAAAGTCCAAGAGCAACGATAGTAGTTACAGTAAATGCAGCTCCGAATACTCCATCGGTAACGACTCCTGTAACCTATTGTCAGAATGCAACCGCGACAGCGTTGAGCGCAACAGGAACAACCTTGCTATGGTACTCGAATGCAACGGGTGGAACAGGAAGTACAACAGCTCCAGTACCATCAACAACAAATGCAGGAACGACAAACTATTATGTTAGCCAAACGACAAACGGTTGTGAGAGTTCACGTGCTACAATACTAGTGACGGTAAATGCTCCCACAATCTGGTATCAGGATCTTGACGGAGATGGTAAAGGAGATCCGAATGTGACGCTATTGAGTTGTACCCAGCCAGCGGGTTATGTAGCTGTAGCAGGTGATGCCTGTCCGACTGATCCGAATAAGACCGCCCCGGGGAATTGCGGCTGCGGAAAAACAGAACAGAGTTGCCTGGATTGTGCAGGGGTACCGAACGGAACCGCAATACTGGATAAGTGTGGCGTTTGTACAGGTGGTACAACAGGACTAGTGGCTTGTACAACTACCGGAACAATCAGCAGTATCAGCGGTACAAGTATTATTGTATATCCACAGCCTTTTGAGAATAATACAAAAGTTGAACTGCTGAATGGCGGAAATATTGAATCTATAACAATCTATAGTTCAACAGGAGCTTTGGTGTATACCCAAACACAGATCAACAGTAATGAGGTCGAAATAGGAGAGAGCCTTGGTGATGGATTATACAATGTTATTATCCAGACTCAGACAGGAACATACACCACCAAAATTGTTAAGATAAAATAAGAAGAATCCTTTAGTGGAAATATAAATTTAAAATCTTAGTTCAGTTCTATCGTATAAATTTGCTTTAGAATAGTATCATATAGAAGATTAAAAAGAGCGGGATCATCAATATTCCGCTCTTTCTTTTTAATTATTCATACAAAAGTAAGTTGTCTCAATCAGTTTATGTATTGAATATAGCAAGTATCTTATCCATACTCTGTTCCAAGCCAAGTTGTGCAAAGTTACTGATTGAACCAAATTCAGCATATTCTGTAACGGTCATTTCTGTTTTATTCGTTCCAACTTCATTGAATGTTACTACCGTTTGAATGTCTATGGGAAAGTCGGCTGGCATACCTACTTTAGTCGGGTCCGTTTTGTTACCATCTACATCTGATAAACTTTGGATGAACTCAATTGTTTTCAACGGAGTGATTTTTATATACAGCCAAACAGAATAAAATTCCTGTCCGCCCATTTCTTTGGGAGCTTTCATACTGACGATGGATTTCCCTCCTTCACGAAAGTCAATTTTTGCAACCGGTGACGTAAACTGTTTGGGGCCCCACCATCGTTTCACAAGTTCAGGGTCTGTCCAGACTTGCCAAACCATTTCAATGGGTGCATTAAATGTTCTGGTAACTTCTATTTGCTTAGCCATGGCTTTTGTTAATTGTCTTAATACTTTAGGCCTTCAGCAAAGCTTCAATATCAAATTTTTGCATTTTCATAAATGCTTTCATAACACGTTGAGCCCTTTCCGGATTTGACATGAGTTCACCCATTATTGCTGGCACTACCTGCCAGGACAATCCATACTTATCCTTGCACCATCCACACATACTTTCTTGTCCACCATCCGAAGTAAGTTTGTTCCAGTAATAATCAATTTCTTCCTGATCTTTACACGGAATTACAAACGAAACGGCTTCGTTAAATTTAAAATTATCACCTCCATTAAGGGCCATAAACAACTGTCCATTGAGTTCGAAATTCACTACGATTCCTGAATCGATTGTTATTTTTGAATTTGGAAAAATGGAACAATAATATTCTGCTGCTTCTCTGGCTTGACCATCAAACCATAGGCAAGGATATAGTTGATTTTTCATTTTATTTGTTTTTGATTGTTTTAACTATTTTTTTGATTTTGTTTTTTTCGATTGCATTTCAGTTAGTAAATCATCCATTGCCGTAAATCTGTCTTCCCACAATTTGCGATATGGCTCCAGCCATTCCGCTATCTCTTTCATCTTACCAGGATTGAAGTGATAATAGATTTCTCTTCCTGATTGCGTTTGTTTCAGTAATTCACATTCGGTTAATATTTGAATGTGTTTTGATATAGTTTGTCTTGAGGAATCAAAGTTTTCCGCAATTGTTCCTGGTGTCATCGCTTGTAACGCCACCAAAGCTAATATTGCTCTGCGCGTTGGATCGGCTATGGCTTGAAATACATCTCTACGAATTTCCATTTTAAGCAGTTATTTGACTGCAAATATAATGCAGTTATTTGACTGCGCAAATTTATTTGAAGAAATATTTGTAAAATATGTGACCTTTTCAATTTTCATTTCTATTAATAATTGATTCTGTCGAATGATTAGGTTGAATCTACTCGAATACCCAAGCCCATAATTATTCATAGTACTAAATATTCATTGTATGAATCGATTTTCCGGTTTAAGGGTAGTTATTGTAAATTATTCTATATTTGGATTAGACTATTTTAGTGTCTGCTCCTTGGTTTTACTACCCAGTAAACTTTTTATTACTACTGAAAAATTAATAATGAAAATTATTTCTAACCAGGTTACCGACTGAAAGTAATTGCTTTCAGCTTCGTGATTTTATTTAAGCAATTTCAAAATTCTTTTATATGAAAAAAATGTACGTATTATGGGTTGTGATATCTATGATTATCATGATTCCCAACTATCACTCTTTCGGAAATGTTCCAGGCGGTGGAACCGGTACAGGGCCCAATGTAACAGTTACTGATAATGGTACATCTGTTACATTGAATAATGGGATTGTTTATATTACGGTCAGTAAAACCAGTGGTACCATTACGGATTTTCATTATTTAAATACCAATTTGTTTCTAGGCGGGCAATTTTACTGGAGCTGGAACATGCCCAACTATCAGAATCCAAGCGGAACATATACCTTGTCGGTAGATCCGGCAACCAATGGTGGAAATTATGCTGAAATACATATTCATGCTCCATGGACGGGCGATACAGCTACAGCAGCAATGGATGTTGATGTTTATTATAGTCTAACACGAGGAGCTCAGGGATTTTATGCTACCGGTATGTTGAATCATCCAGCTACGTATCCGGATAACCCTGGAGGAGAATGGCGTTCCAATGGTTATGTCAGTTCTATTTTCAATTGGTTATCGGTCGATTCCCTGCGAAACCATGTGATGCCATCACCAACAGATACCAGTATACCTGTTACAGGTGCACCCAAAGAAGTGATACAATATACTTCAGGTGTTGAAATCGGAAATTATTTTTGTAAATACAGTTATAGTGCCGATTTAGGGAGTTTAAATACCTGGGGATGGACAAGTGGATCCAAACATTTAGGAATATGGATGACCGTACCCAGTCATGAATATTATAATGGTGGTCCGATGAAGCGTGAATTAACAGGTCATCAAGGTAATACTTTACTGAATATGCTTGATGGACAACATTACGGAATGGGGAATGCTTCGGATATGCCGGCAGGTAGTACCATGCAGAAAACATTTGGACCTTTTTTTATATACGCAAATAGTTATGCCGGGCCAGCTACAGATCCGGAAGCTACTGTTGCAAATACATTATGGGCCGATGCCCAAGCACAAGCAGCAGCTGAACAATCCGCCTGGCCATATACATGGTTCAACAATACAAACTATGTTCAGCAATCTGGTCGTGGCACGGTTACAGGAACGCTGAAAGTTACCGATACAGGAAATCCCAATGCTTCAGCCGCAAACGCATGGATCGGATTGGCTCCTAATAACAATGGAACAGACTTTCAGTTTCAATCCTGGACCTATCAGTATTGGGTTAAAACGGATGCAAATGGTAATTTTACGATTCCGCATGTAATAGCTGGTAATTACAATCTATGGGCTTTTGGTGCAAAAAATATCGGGACCTTTGAGCAAGCGAATGTTACTGTGACAGCCGGACAAACAACAACGCTGGGAAATGTTAATTGGCAAATTTCCCGTATTCAGCCTACGGTTTGGGAAATTGGAATACCTGATCGGGATTCACATGAATTTAATGACGGCCTATATAATTACACGCAGTGGCAAAACTATATCAACATTAGTAACATGTCTCCAAACGGAGGGCCCAATTATACCGTTGGAACAAGCGATTGGACAAAAGACTGGAATTATGGACAGATAGGACCTATCACCAATACGATTAATTTTAATCTGGCTCAGGCGCCGAAGACAGGTGTACAGTCTTCCTTATACCTTGCACTGGCATCGAGTTATAGCACACACATTAATATAACTGTAAATGGTACACAAATCGCCAGCTTTGTACCGGGTAATGGTTCGGATGCGTTGGTGAGGCTTGGCAGCCATGGTGCTTTCTGGGATACACGTTTTCCTATTGCTGCGGGATTATTGAAAGCAGGAACCAATACAATTGTTATTAATCAATTGAAGGGTACTGTTGAATATGATTATATTCGATTGGAAGCATCATTGCCTTTGCCTCCAGCACCAACGGTTACCAGTTTGATTTCGTATTGTCAAAATGCAACACCTACGGCTTTGACTGCAACTGCAGTTAGTGGAGCTACCTTGAACTGGTATGCGAATGCATCGGGTGGAACAGCTTCAGCCACTGCACCAATACCATCAACATCTAATGTAGGAACAACTACTTATTATGTAAGTCAGAGCTTGGGCGGACTTGAAAGTCAACGAGCTTCTATTGTGGTAACGGTAAATGCATTGCCAGTCGCACCAACTGTAATTAGTCCGGTAACATATTGCCAGGGTACAACGGCAGTGGCTTTGTCAGCCACAGGAACAGGATTGAAATGGTATGTGGTTGCTACTGGCGGCACTTCAAGTAGTACAGCACCGACTCCATCTACAACCTCAGCAGGAAATACCAATTATTATGTGAGTCAGACAACGAATGGCTGTGAAAGTCCGAGAGCTACGATAACGGTAACCGTAAATGCAATTCCAAATGCACCGGCGGTAACGAGTCCGCTTACGTATTGCCAGGGATCAACAGCAACAGCATTAAACGCAACAGGAACAGGATTGAAATGGTACACAGTTGTTACCGGAGGTATATCAAGTGCTACTGCGCCAACTCCATCAACAGCTAATACAGGTTCGGTAAACTATTATGTGAGTCAGACTACAAATGGTTGTGAAAGTCCGAGAGCTACGATAACGGTAACCGTCAATACCATTCCGAATGCTCCAGCAGTAACGAGTCCGCTATCGTATTGTCAGGGAGCAATAGCAACAGCATTAAACGCAACAGGAACAGGATTGAAATGGTATACGGTTGTTACTGGAGGTACATCAAGTACTACTGCGCCAGCTCCATCGACAGCTAATACAGGTTCGGTAAACTATTATGTCAGCCAGACTATAAACAGTTGTGAAAGTTCCAGGTCAACTATTACAGTAACAGTAAATGCCTTACCAAGTGCCCCAACGGTAACGTCACCGCTAGCATATTGTCAGAATGCTATGGCAACTGCTTTGTCTGCAAGTGGAAAAAGCCTAAGCTGGTATACCACGGCAACAGGTGGAACAGCAAGTACAATAGCACCGGTACCAAATACATCAGCAATCGGAACTGTGAATTATTTCGTTAGCCAAACATCAGGTACCTGTGAGAGTTCAAGAGCGACAATAAGTGTAACAGTAAATGCCTTACCTGTACCTGTAATCACCAGTAGCTCTGGAATGCCCATGTGCACAGGAAGTTCGTCGGTGTTAAGCACAGGAACAGCATCAACCTATAACTGGTTGAATGGAACAAGTCAGGTAGGAACCAGCCAGACTTATACAGTAACAACGGCAGGTAGTTACACCGTAACGGTTACAAATGGGTCTGGATGTAGAGGTACATCAACGGTTCAGGTTGTGACTATATCGGCACAGAACTGCTATGATTGTGCAAATGTGCTTAATGGGTCAGCGACGATTGATAACTGCGGTGTATGTACAGGCGGAACAACAGGCTTAATACCATGTACGACAACCGGAACAATCAGCAGTATCAGTGGAACCAGCATACTAGTATATCCTCAGCCATTTGAGAACACAACGAAAGTAGAACTGAAGAATGGTGGTGACATCGAAAGTATTACGATTTACAGTTCAACTGGATCTTTGGTGTATACAAATAATGACATTAATGGAGCTGGGATTGAAGTAGGAGAGAGCCTTGCAGACGGATTATACAATGTAATTATTCAAACTAAGGAAAGCACTTACAATACTAAAATTATTAAAATGAAATAATGAATAGCATTTAAAATAATGTAAGTTAATAGTATTTGAAAACCTGTCTGAGAGTTCTTCCTGTTTCGCACTAGGGAGAACCCAGACAGGTTCATTTTTTTAGTGGTGAACAAAGACGATGTTGGTTATAAGATAAGAATACCAATTCTGCCAATCAACTGTTTTTTTAATAAATCAAAAAATAATGATTATAATCATATTGGAGTCTAATGCATTGAATATTAGATAGGAAATGTATTGTCCTACAAAATAAGCCACCAATGGGTTAGAACTTTTAATTGTATTTCTTCCAACCATAAAAAAAAAATAATACATTTAAACGGCAAAATCCGTCTGTTACAGGAAGATGTCATTTTGCATACTTTTACTTCAATTAAAACATGAATATTTCGGATTTATTAAAATCTGAAATATATAAAGTTCTTATAGTGAATACGGTATAGTTTATACGATGATTTAACATGAAAATTTTTAAACAAAAAGATTATACATGTTGAATTATCTTATTTAAATTTTGTTGTTGATTAATAGAAATAGATGGGTTTACGCGTGGTGGGTTATTTTAATATATTCAGAATTACTTATAATAAATAATGATACAGATACCAATTCTTTCCACGGCAATTCAAAGTTGGCAATTTGCCGGTAAAGCGTTTGCAGCTGAGAAAAGAAAATCTCGATTAAAACAACAACGGAAAAGTTTTTTTTTAGCTTTGATAAATCCACGTATTGCAGCTAAGTGGTTTAATATTATTCAATCGCCTGACTTTAAACTTGTGATGGCTCATCGCCCAGCGATATATTTAAAGCCGTTCAGGGTTTATATTTCTACTAAATGGTCAAAGGATAAAAAAATCAAAGTTATACAGGATACGTATCGTTTTATTACCAGTAAAGGTGATGGATTTACAAAGGTTATTACAGCTGAAAAAGGATTGGAAATTGCGCGTTTCAAAATGAGTGATATCATGGAAGGTTATCTGACCTTGGGGTATGACGGACGTTATAGAAAAGAAGGAGAATTGGTTCTGACTTTTCATTGTGATCAGCTGGAGGGAAAGATGGTGGCAATAGCATTCTCATTTGAAGAAGTTGTGAAAGATCATTGGGTTTGCTGGATAGGTTGTGTGCAAGGACACGGAGTTAATGAAGCAAATTCATCTAAAATAGCACAGAAACAATTACAAGGCCTTCGTCCTAAATCTCTTGTTGTACTTATGGTTCAAGAGCTTTCGCGTCATTTGGGCTTAAGTAGTATTTATGGTGCAGGAGATCTTATACAGGCGTATCGCAAAAAACACGCAATCCATCTTCCATGGCGTCATACCATTAATTTTAATTACAATGAATTTTGGCTTGAATCCGGTGGAGTTGCAAAAAGTGAGGGCTGGTATGAATTACCTTTAACTCCGGTTCGTAAGGATATTCAGGATATAAAATCAGAAAAACGCGCTTATTATAGAAGACGATATGCGATACTGGATGATCTTTCATTGAAAATTGCAGAGTCGGTTAATAAATTAGAAGTATAGTTTTGTTAGGTTCGACTGATGTTTTAACGTTTGTTGATTGTATTTTAATATACCCTTGCAGGCCTTGCAGGATATTTATATTGTTATCTATTCATTTTCATATTATTCTTATATGGTTGCTTCAAATCACAAATGGAGTTTTTCTTCTGTTGGAGGTGTAAAGCGTGTAAATATTGATTCAGGTCTAGATCTTGTCGCTCTTGAACATCTGGATCAGAAATTATGGACGGTGCTTAGTTGTCCGATTTACGATCTTGAAATTGATTCTAAAACACTAGAGTTAATTGATGGTGATAGTGATGGTCATATCAAAGTTGCTGAAGTATTGGCAGCTATTAAATGGATTATTTCTGTTATTAATAATCCGGATGATTTGCTAAAGCAGGATTCAATATTTCCGTTGAGTGCTATTAATATTGAAAGTGCAGAAGGGAAAATATTGATGGCTTCTGCTAAAAATATTTTGAAAAATTTAGGTAAGCCAGATGCAGATGTTTTAACGGTAGAAGAAACATCTGATTTAGTGAAAATATTTACAGGTACTGAATTTAATGGAGATGGAATCATAACAGAAGACTCCTCTTCTGAAGATGAATTACGAGTTTTGATTGCGGAAGTAATTTCCTGTGTTGGATCTGCAGTGGATAGAGGTGGAAAGGAAGGTATAAATAGTGATTTATTACAGGAATTTCTGAATGCCTGTACAGAATATTCTTTATGGCGAAAAAAGTCTGAAGATAATAATGCAGTTATTCTTCCATTTGGTGCAAATACCGAAAACTGTTATCAAGCATTTATAACTGTTAAATCAAAAATCGAAGATTATTTTCTTCGTTGTCGTTTAGCTGCTTTTGACGAACACTCAACCGATATGTTGAATGTATTGACAAGTCAGATTGAAGTCATTGCTGCAAAAAATTTAACAACATGTCTTGAAGACATCGGAACTTTCCCTTTGGCAAAAATTGAAGGTAATAAACATTTACCTTTGGTAAATGGCGTAAATCCTGCATGGGAAAAGGAATTACTGAATTTTAAGGGATTAATAATTGATACTCTGTATCCTCATAAACAAACGCTATCAGAAACGGAATGGAATCATGTTTGTGAAAAATTCATAGCTTATGCCTTATGGAAAGCTGAAAAAGCAGGAGCTAAAGTTGAAACATTGGGAACTGATAGAATACGACAAATACTTTCCGGTGATATTTCGCAACGATTGTTTGAATTGATAGAAAAAGATAAATCACTTGAAACGGAAGCAAACAATATTATTTTAGTTGATAAACTTGTTCGTTATTATCGGGACTTGTTTACATTAATAAAAAACTTTGTAACATTTTATGATTTTTATTCTCCTGAATATTCAGCCATCTTTCAGGCCGGTACTCTATATTTAGATCAACGCAGTTGTGATTTGTGTATTAAAGTCAGCGACATGGCTAAGCATGAAAAGATGGTTTCATATAGCGGCATGTTTTTAATTTATTGCAAATGTGTTTCGAAATCAACAAATGAAAGCATTATCGTTGTTGCGGCATTAACGAATGGTGATGTAGATGATCTGGTTGTAGGTCGTAACGCTGTGTTTTATGATCGAAAAGGAATGGATTATGATGCCACTATTATTAAGATTGTTGATAATCCTATAAGCATTCGTCAGGCATTCTGGTCCCCATACCGAAAGGTCTCTCGTTTTATTGAAACCCAAATAAATAAATTTGCCGCAGAACAGGATAATAAAGTCATAGCAGATGTTACGGGGAAAATTGAAACAGCTCCTGCTAAAATTGAAACACCACATACAGCACCTCCGCCACCGTTTGACGTAGGTAAATTTGTAGGGATCTTTGCTGCTATTGGCTTGGCCTTGGGTGCCATTGGTACTGCACTGGCGGCAGTGTTGAGTGGTTTCCTGGGTTTGGTTTGGTGGCAAATGCCTATTGCTATTGCTGGAATAGTATTGTTGATTTCCGGTCCATCTATGATTATTGCTTTTCTGAAATTGCGTCAGCGGAACCTGGCTCTAATCCTGGATGCAAATGGTTGGGCGATTAATGCTAAAGTTATTATTAATATCGTTTTTGGGAATACCTTAACTCAAATAGCTAATCTACCGAAAGGAGCGCAAGTTAATACGAATGATCCATTTACTCCTAAAGGTCGTCCTTTGTGGCAAACAATGTTTTTCATTGCTCTTATTTTGGGCGGTGTTTTATATTTATTGTGGAAGTATGAATTTATTAAGATTCATTTCTGATTAAAAAAATAATCTACATAATGCAGAAAGCTCAATTTGGAGCTTTCTGCATTATGTAGATTACTATAGAACTTGCTTGGACATATCATCAAACTCAAGTATAAAACGATTTGGAAAAGGTCCATCAAATAGTATTTGGCCTTCTTTGCCTGGAGCTCTTCTTAAATTTTTTAATCGTAGCAAACCTACCATTAATTCAGGTATCTGAACCATATTGATGTATTTTCCGGCACAAGCATGAAGTCCGGAACTGAAATGAAAATATTCTACTTTTCTTGAAAGGTTTATCTGATGCGGATTTTCATAAGCCGTTTTATCCCACATGGCGGATATCAGACCAATATATAGTGTAGCGTTTTCCGGGACCTTATAATTTTTGCCTTTGTGTGAAATTATAGAAGCATTTTTATTATATCGGATTACAATTGGGTTATGTGGATTAAACCTCAACGCTTCAAGCATATATTTTCCTATAAGCGGAATATCATTTGCAATAGCGGCTTGTTCAGCGCCTTTTAATGATACAGAATCATTTAATAAAACATCCATAGCAAGCGTACAGGCTTTATTAGTGGTATCTACTGCACCTATGATGAAGCCGCAAACATTTCTTCGAATAACATCATCACTTATCCAGGCCGACTCTTTTTGAAGTAGAAGAAGTCTGTTCAGTATTGTATCATCCAATTGATCTCCATTGAGTACTTTTTGTTTTCTATCTTGAATCAACTTATCTATATACAACTTTAACTCGTCAGCTGCTTTGGATGCATCCTTTTGAATGGCCGGATCATTTGTTAGATTCAGAAATAAATGGTGAAATAAAATCCTCATCCATTCTTTCATTTTATTTTCATCTTCAATAGGTACGCCAAAATAGGCTTCGAGTAAATAGAGCGGAACTATTCGGGCATACTCATTCACTACGTCAATCCTTTTATTCTTTTGCGACTTATCAATAAGTTCCTGTGATTTCTTTTTAACAAAAATCTGAATCAGAATAAGATCTTCTCTTTTCACGACCTGCTGCATTAACGCTAATTCACGGTCATGCTGTTCTCCTCTGTCCATGCCAAGAAAGAATGCAAGATGAACATCTTCCATGCGTTTCCCATTGATTTCAGCAATAGTAAAATCAGTATCCCGCTTCAATGTTTCAATAACGCTATCGTAGCTCGTGATAAATACTTTTTTACCGAATACAACAACAGGAGAGTAGGATCGAAGCAATGTCCAGAAAGCTCTTTGTACACTTGGCTTAGCTATAAAATCTGCAATGACAGACATGTTTTTTGAGGTTATATAGAAGAAATTAATTGAAGTGTTTTTATACCAGGCATAAAGAAATACGCCCCACCTATAATGGAAGTAAAGGAAGGTATATTTAATACTCTTTCTCTTACTGGTTCTGCCTGAATAGTGAAATTACCGGTTTGACCTGAACATCTTCCTATTGGATTTCCGGATATAACATCCGGATCATTATATAAACCTGAAAACTTAGAATCGTTGATCCATGTATCCTGAATAAACTCAAACTGTCTTCCAATATTGGTGTTGAAGCATATAAAATGTAGTCCTCTACTTTCATTTATCCGGTCATCGTTGGCTATGATTTCAGGATCATTGGAAGAAATAAATTTACCAAAGGGTCTTCCGCGTCTTAAAATCTTATGTTTCTTGGCGATCATGACAGATTCCTTGGGTGTAGGATCCAGGGAATTCCTTGGATTTGTTCTTCGAACATGAGAACCAAAGGGACATTTCAAACCATCAGGATCGGCAGTGTGATATTCAAATGCATTGGATTGTTCAAATGCTTTATCATCGTGTTCAGGACATTGAACCAAGGGTGCACCACTCGGCCATCTGCCGACCATTTTAGAGGCAAGCTTAATTCGTTTCGACTCATCAGAAGGTCCTCCATGTCTGGATGCATCATCTATAAATTTCCAGAATTTCAAAACATCCTGTTTGATCTGACGGTAAACAAGATAACTTCCGTTTCTTCCCAAATCAAAGTTGCTCGACCCGTCATGAAGTCCCGGAATAGATGTTTCAGTAAGCGTAGTACCCGGCAGCCATGGACTTTCTGGTAGTTTGCCGTATTCATTTTCATAGCCTAGTATGAATTCGCCCGGCTCGACCATAAAATCCGGATCACCTTCTTTATTAAATCCTTTAATTAGCGGTTGTGAAATTCCATCATGAAAACCGAAATGTTCTTTTCTTTTTTCAAGGGCAGAAAGATCGCTATCAAGTTTTTTAAATAGTGTGACGCCTTTAAAATTGCTAATTAATGAATCGGCATAAGTAGAAAGATGTTCAGTTGTATGACTATACACTAACAATAAAATATGTACATCTGATTTACCTGGATTTCCCCATTCCCAGAGGTTTGGGTCACTGTCTCCCACATCACCAAGAATTCTTTTTCTATGGTCGGTTACCATTCCTTCTCTGAATTCAAGAGCAAATGTATCCAGTATTTCTTTTTTTAAACCAATTGCAGATAAACCTTCATATGTAAATGCAATATGAAGCGCATGATCGTGCGGTCTGCTTTCGCCATCTGTTATTTGTGTCGATATGTCTGTTAACCATTGTTTGGCCGATATGACATCTGAAATCTTTAATAATAGGAAACAAGAAGCTGGAAGTTTATTATATCCACGTACAATCAATCCTTGGATATCTTTAAATTCGATTTTGCTCATACTAGTAACATTTAAAATTTCTTAAGCCAGTTTAAAAGTTGTTTATCCTTTAAAGGTTTTACTAAGCCTTCTCTTATGCTTGAATTATTATTGATGTTTTGGACAGAAAGAAGTTTGTAGGCGCTGTACCAAACCTGTGTAGGAATTTGATGGGCTCTGGTCCATGTTTTGAATTGCTGTTCATCGGTTGCACCTTCAAGAATTAAAAATTTTGCTTTGGGAAATCCTACCGTATTGCTCCAAACACCTGTTAGGCCAACAGATGCTTTATCAATAAAATCTCCCAGATAATTTTCCCAGCTTCCATCAAAATTACTGAAGAATAAAAGTCTTCTGCCTTCGTCTATTATGATCCATCTTGCAAAATGAATGCTCGGAATACTTCCTAATTTACCTTTATTGAAAATATATTTTGCAAGTGTATTGATCGAGAATAAAACGATCTTCAGAATTGTTAATCTAAACCAACCTGGTTTAATATCGACCAAATGTGTTAGCTGATTCTGAACAATTTTATCTTCATCTTTAACAAGATTTTGTATGCTATCATCATCAATAGAACTCTTTTCCTGTATATCACTTTCTTCTTTTATACGTAAAGGAATGATGCCAATAATCAATACCAAAATAAGGAAGACAGCAAGCAATGGTAACACTATAGCGATGCTTGCATAGAACCCTATTTTCCAGAGTAGTGTAGGATTTTCATTGTTACTGATCCATGGAAATGTTTTGTAGCTATAGTCGGTTATTTTTTTTCGAAGACTTTCCGGCGGTTTATCTGTTTTGCTTTCCTGATCAATCAAATCTTCAATACCATCGTGTAATGCAGCTTCTCTATTAATTCTATCAACCGATCGGTAGGGAGTCCCTGTATAAAAAGCACTGTAGTTTTTCCTGTTAGAATACAGATATGATTTAATATCAGTAGTATTACTGAAGCCTTCACAAAAAAGGAAAATTTCTTTTAATCCGGCACCTCCGATTTGAATTACTTCATCCAGATGTTTGTCCAATGGTTTATCATAGTCAGTAGCAAATACTAGGCTTGGAGTAATAATATTGCCTTTAATATCTTTTGCCTCATCTAAAACTACAAATCGGGCAAAGTGAAGTCCGGATATTTTTTTAAATGGAATTATAGAATTAGTTTCTATATCCGATGAAGGATCGTTAAACTGGAGAAGTTTTGCTTTGAGAGCATCAATTGTCCCTGGTTTGATTTTTACTAAGACAGCAAGTGCATTATGGGTTGTCATAAAAAAACTAAAAGAATGGTTATAAAATATTTACTCAAATACTATTGGTATTTCAATGAATGTACTCTCATTAAAGTTATACTCACCTAGTATAATCTCTTATTTATTATATTGTTAACCGTGTAATGCAGATTTCAATCTGCATGAAAGATTGAAATTGTTTTATTGGTTATACATGCCGAAACGTTATCTATCGTAATGTTTTTCGAAAATGAATTTCAGGTTTTAATTGATATTATTTCCAAAAGCCTAATCCTGCAAAAGAAACAAAATTATTTAAAAAGAAACGAAATGAGCAGGTTTTGTTATAACGCATAAAGGAACCAAAATTAAGGGTTATTTTTAATTATCAAAATTTTTTTAATTAATTAACAAATTATAATAAACGTTTTGGATATTTAAATTGATGCATAGGAAAGCTTCAAATTATAAATAAAACTTAATTTTATTGAATGAGTTGTCAATAAATAAAACAAGGGTGATACGGAAATTCCTTTTGTTTGATGATTAATGTTTTTTTTATTGGTACTAATAAATATTTTATCCGGAATTGAGAAAGTGTAGAATACAGGTATCTGATGCCATATCCGCTCGAATATCTTAAAATGCTGTGTTAATGACTTTTTATCTGCTAGTGTGTAAGATTTACTTTTAAACTGAATTAAAATTAAAAAAATAGTACATTTAATAATAAAGGATTTTTATTCCTCTGAAACCTTTATCATTATTATATAGTAGAAAAGAACAGCAACGGTTCATTCATCTATCATGAAACAAAATCATTACAAAAGGCTGATATCTTACTGCATTCTTTTGCTGATTGCCAATCCGATATTGGCCGTTAATTACTTTGTTTCCGGCTTTGGAAGTGATTCGAATAATGGACTCTCTTATAATTCACCTTATCTAACGATTCAAACAGCAGCAAATCATACTAATCCAGGGGATACTGTTTTTGTTATGAATGGTACATATACAAATAGTTGTAGTCAATGTAATGTTGTTACCATCACACGATCCGGAAATGTATCTGCCTGGATTATTTATATCAATTATCCCGGGCATTCACCGCTTTTACAATTTAATGGCTGGCAAGGTTTTTCAATCACTAGTGGTGCTGCTTATATTGAAATCAATGGTTTTACTATACAAGGAAATAATGCAAATGTTACCTTAGCAAATGCATTAAATCAACCTGCAAGTTGTGCGAACCCTTCTGGATCTGCGGATCCACAATATAATGGAAATGGTATTTCTTCTGATGGTAGGTCAGGCGGGCATCCTCATCATTTACGATTTATTAACAATACAGTGTATGAATGTGGTGGTGCAGGAATTTCTACCATTCAGAGCGATTATGTCACTATTGAACATAATATTATTTACAACAACTGTTGGTATACTATTTATGGAACCAGTGGGATTTCAACGTGGCAAAACTGGAACTATGATAATTCAAGTGGATACAGAATGTTTATTAAAAATAATAAGTGTTTTGGTAATCGTTTATATGTTCCCTGGTCGGGCCCATGCGAGATCACAGATGGGAATGGAATAATTATTGATGATAGTAAAAATACACAAAATGGATCTACACTTGGAGCTTATACCGGAAGAACTTTAGTAACCAATAATATTGTCTATGGGAATGGAGGTTCAGGCATTCATGCCTATGAAAGTGAACACGTAGACATCATCAATAATACAGCGTATCTGAATTCTCAGAGTCCAGAGATAGACAACGGAGAAATTTTTGGCAACACAGCAAATGATATCAATATTCTGAATAATGTTTTATATGCCTTATCAGGCAATAAAATTAATTCAAATTATAACAATACAAATCTAACGTATGATTATAACATTCATTATGGAGGAACAACGGCAAGCTTGATTGGTTTACATACTATTTATGGTGATCCTGAATTTGTAGCTCCTTCTTTAGCAGATACGGCAGATTTTCATCTACAACCAGGTAGTCCTGCTATTGATAATGGAACTTCTAATCTGGCTCCTTCAGTTGATTTTTCCTATTATAAAAGACCAATAGGATCAGAGTATGATATAGGTGCTTATGAATGGGGGAATATTCCTGTATTGTCTATCGTAGCTTCACATTTAAATCAAAATACTGTTTCTGTTTTTTATCAAAAGAATTCGGAAACAATTGTTATTAAGATTGATCAGGGTACGATAGAAGCTGTAGTGATCTATGATGAAACTGGGAAAGTATTTTTTTTATCAAAAGAATATAATACAGCATTCATTGAAATAAATGCTTCCTGTTTCTCAAGTGGCTTATATGTTGTAAAGATATCGACTGATACAGATATGTATGCTGCGAAGATTGTAAAGTGGTAAACGTTGTTTTAATATGATTAAAATATTCATATCCGTTTTGTTTATTTTTTTATCTAACCTTGATTCTTTTTTAATTACACAAGAAGGGTATGGTAATTTTATATTAGGAAAAACAACCCTAGAATCAATAAATACTTTTTATCCAAGTGGGCAACATTCGAAATGGCCTCTTGATAATACTTTGAGTACAGAATCAATAAGATTGAAAGAAAGAGGAATTGAGCTTTTCTTTACATATGAAAAAGATGATAACTTGGATTCTGTTTATCTTCATCAAATAGATATGACGTCACCTTGTACTGGCAAAACAGAAAAAAATATTGGTATCGGAAGTAGTATTGAAGAAGTCATTCAGGCATATGGTAACAAACCATATTTAATAAATGAAAAAGAAATGAGGAAGGATCAATTTCTTAACTATAAGTGGATTATTATTTATACCTCTAAAGGGAAGGTAAATAGAATTAGTATTTCATCTCATTCAATCTAAATGGATTTAATATTTGTTTAAAATAGCGACAGCATATACCCAACCATCGAACTGCCCATAACGATCCACGCGCTGTTTATCCTTTTGAATCGAAAGGTTATAATCAAGCTGATAAGTGCAACACAAATTGTTCTCCAATCATAAATACTATCTCTTCCCATCTGATAGCAGGCTGCTATTATGAGTGCAATTGATGCAGCATTAATGGCGTCAAGAAAAACTGAAAACCATTTCGAACTTCTAATTTTAGGAATGAATGGATTTAGTAAGGCTACAAAGATGAAGGAGGGAAGGAATATTCCAATGGTGGCAGCAATTGCTCCGTAAATACCATTCATTTGATATCCAATAAAAGTTACCGATGAAAAAACCGGTCCTGGGGTAAATTGTCCGATAGCAATCGCATCAATCAATTGCTGTCTTGTTAACAGACCATTCATAACTAATTCACTATCCAGAAACGCAAATAAGACATAACCGCTTCCATAAAGAATGGAACCTATCTTCAGGAAAATAAAAAACAACTTTGCATTGGACACCTGGATTAAACTGGCTGTGCCAATCTGTAAAATAGGTGAAATGGATTTTACTGAAGTATTGGATCGGACACTTTTCAGCAGAAGAGCTAGTATACCGGCACTGAACATCAGAATGATTTCGTTAAATCCCAGAAGGCTTAGTACAAGAATAATAGCCCCGGATACCATTAATTCAATGGTTTTAAAGGATTTTTTGGCTAATGGATAAATTGCAGAAAGTATAATTGCGATGATGGCTGGTTTAATGCCATAAATAAAAGGTTGTACTTCGGGTAATTGGCCATATTGTTTATAGAACCATGCGAATATACCTGTAATACAAACGGCTGGTAAAATGAAGCAAAGCCCGGCTACTATCAATCCTTTCCATCCGCTTCGTTCATAGCCAATATGAATAGCCATCTCTGTACTATTGGGGCCGGGTATTAAGTTTGTAGCACCAATTAAATCCAGAAAATGTTCTTCACTCATCCATTTTCGCTTCATCACAACTTCCTGCTGCATCATACCAATATGTGCTGCAGGGCCTCCAAAGGCTGTGAATCCAAGTTTTAGGAATAATTTTGTAAGATCTTTTAAGCTATTTTCTTTTTCCATTCAATCCGATTATAAATCAGAAGTGTCACTAAACTGGAACCAATGCCGATAAGTATTCCACCCAAAACGTCGAAAGGGTAGTGAACACCAAGGGCCATTCTGGAGTAGGCTACAAGACAAGCCCAGGAAAAAACAAAAATGATATAATTCAATCTTGGAAATAAAAAAGCAATGGCAAACGCCACTGCAAAGGCCTCAATGGTATGTCCGGATGGAAATGAAGCATTTCCTGCTTCGGATAATTTCTCAATATCCGGGTATGTATTAAATGGACGCTCTCGCGATATAACTCTTTTCAACGTAAAGCTTATAAGCGAAGCAACAATTAATACAGTTGCTATTTTAAAGAAGGCAGAGCGTAAATAAGGAGATTCTTTTTTATATGAAAAGAATAGAATGGTTAATAATATACTTATACTAACGTAGCTGGTTGTAAAGGAAATGACATACAAAAAGTTGTCCAGCGACTCAATGCGATTATGATGAATGTAACGTAGAATTGAAATATCGTAATTTGAAAGCTGTTCGTAGAGAAAATCCATGTTCGTTTGTATTAAGGAAATATTCTTTATTAATTGTGTGAATATAAGAACTGTTTAAGGAAGAAGACAAATTAATTATTTTAGAACTACCCATATAAGTTTTATTAATAATTAAATTTAGGAAAAATGTGGCTATTTATATAGATGGAAGAAATAAAACAAAAGCCATTATCAGAAATTGGTTATGCAATGAAATATGATGTTTCAGTATGTGTAGATGTATTGAAATTTTCGAGTCAAGAGTCCAAGAATAAATTCAAAGATGATTTTGATGAGACGTTTAATTTATTTCTATTAAAACAACAGGAATTAATGAAAGAATATGGTGTAGCTAGTATTACAATAACATTATCAGAACATTTACTTCAAGGTTACCCAACCTACTAAAGTATCACCAATTCTTAGTGGATTTATTTTATAAAAGTACTTTTCGGGTTTATCAGGGAATTCAAATGTATCATCAATAAATAAATCTCCAATTTCATATTTTTGGCCATTTATTATAGTTTTTCTCTTAAGTGTTAATATTTTATTGCGATTATATTCAAAAAGATCGTCAAAATCCACTCTTAAAATATTCATGTATTTCACAGTTTATTTTTCTTCATGAGTTCGATGATTTCTTTGAGATATGCATTTTCATTTTTCAACAAAATAATCTGTTCCTCATATAATTTCTTTTCATTTTCAGAAGTTGCATGATTTATATTTCCATTGATTGTTTGTGCATGCACATTATTGAAAAAATATTTGGCATCAAACTCAATGAGATCGATTAAGGTTATTTCCAATATATCTGCAATGAGTTGCAATTTGGAAAAAGGTATGTCCAATTCATTGCTTTCGATTCTGGAATAATTTGACTGTGACATCTGCAATTTTTCTGCCATGTACTCCTGAGTCAGATTCTTTAATTCCCTCAATTTTTTGATCTTCGGCCCGATAATCATAACATAATTTGATTTTTCACTCAAATATAACCATTTAAAAATCAAATTATGCACCACATGAATAAATTATGTATTTGAAATTGAGTCAATTGCACAACGAATAACTAGGTTTGTTTCATTATTTAACCAAACAACCAAATTATGAAAAAAGGCATACAATTAATTTTTTGTTTCATTTTTATTAGTGGATTTTCCTATGGTCAGATTCCAACAAACGGACTTGTTGCAAGATATGACTTCTCAGGAAACGCAAGCGATCTGAGTGGGAACTCAAATAACGGAGTGGTCAACAATGCAACACTCACAATAGATCGTTTTGGCAATGCAAATAGTGCATACGCCTTTGATGGGACAACATCATATATTGACATTCCAAACAGTGCATCCTTAAGTTTTTCCAATACGATAAGTATTGCATTCTGGGCAAAGATAAATTCTGTTCCAAAATATGGTTATGATGCAATCATTTTAAGCAAGCAATCTGGAAACGGAACAACTCAACAGGGATTTAATGTGTATGCCAATACAATACAAACAGTTGGATTAAGGGTGGCAGACATAACAAATGTTGGTGTGTCAAATGACTCAAATGTATCAACAGGTCAATATCACCACTTTGTTTATGTATATAACAACGGGACAGGAACATCTTATCTGGATGGAGTGATTAATAATACAATAACAAACCAGACAGGAACAATCGGCATAAACACAATGGACTTACTTATTGGAAAGGCAAACTGGACAAATGTAAACGCACCAAACTTTAACGGAACAATGGATGAATTGCTTATATATAATTCTGCACTCACACCATTGCAGGTCACACAAATTTATGGGACATCATGTGGATCAATTGACACATCAACTGGACTCGTTGCAAGATATGACTTCACAGGAAATGCAAATGATTTAAGTGGCAACCCAAACAACGGAACTGTCAATGGTGCAACACTGACAAGTGACAGATTTGGCAATGCAAATAATGCATACGCCTTTAACGGAACGACTTCTTATATTGATGTTCCAAATAGTTCATCATTGCAATTCGCAAATAATATCATATCTATTTCCTTTTGGGCAAATATAAATTCTGTTCCAACAGGAACAAATGATGGTATTATATTAAGCAAGCAATCTGGCAGTGGCACAACACAACAGGGATTTAATGTGTTTGATAATGCATCTCAAACAGTTGGATTGAGGGTGGCAAACGGAACAAATGTTGGAATTGCAGATGACTCCAATGTTTCCTTAAATCAATATCACCACCTTGTTTATGTATATGATAATGGAACGGGGACATCTTATCTGGATGGAATATTAACAGGCACAATAACAGGACAAACAGGAACAATTGACACAAACACAATGGACTTACTTATTGGAAAGGCAAACTGGACAAATGTAAACGCACCAAACTTTAATGGAAAACTTGATGACATCCGAATATATAACCGTGCCTTGTCATATTGTGATGTAAACACCCTTTATAACATGCCAGATCCGACATCAGTCACAACAGGAATAACCAATCCAAATAACAACAATAGTTTTGTCGTTTATCCAAATCCTGCAAGCAACAAGGCAACCATCACAACAAATGATGCAGAAAAAACAATTCAGTTATTTGACATTGTTGGAAATAACATCCCAGTCAATTATGTGACCAGTGAAAACAAGATTGAAATTGACCTGTCAAATGTCAACTCAGGAATGTACTTCATCTCAATCAACGGATCAACTCAAAAAATTCAAGTTGTTAAATAATAAAATAAAAAAGCAATCTGTATATTTACACATACAGATTGCTTTTTAAAATTTTACTTTTAAACAAATCAATAATTATGAATGAACAAGAAAAGAATGATCTTATAGAGAGAGCTAATAAATTGCTATTAAATGGTAATACAACCCCCATTCCAGTAAGACTGGATACACTTGATGATGAAGGTCGTAGACAAACAGTAAATTGTAGATTCATATCTCTTGGAGCAATAGTAGGAATTGGAGAGACTGAAGAGACAATTAGATATGATGTATTTGGTAATGTCCGATCTGATGCAGGCGAGGTAATACCTATCGCACTTATAAGAATTGTTGAGTTTTTAGAAGCGAATCAATAGAATCAATTTTGTTTCTTTGATGAAACTATTCCCAATTCTTTGTAAATAATATTTGCACATAACATATTAAGCAACATTAATTTTTCTTCAAAAAAAACCTGTTCGTCATCAATTATTTCTTTAAATAGATTTAAAAACTCATCCTCATCAGTTTTATTTTTAAAACTATATCCTCTGTATTTATCTAAACCAGACTGTACGTATTTATTTAAATTAGATGGAAGTTTTATGTAGTTATCCATAATATTTTATTCAGAAAATAAACACAAAAAACATGAAAGTAAATAGTTAAAGTGACAGCAAAATAAAATGCCATACGTATAATAATACATGGAAAGTTTCAGTGGTGTATCGTTATTTAAGTTTATGGACAGATTTGCAAGCGATGAGACTTGCAAACAATATCTGTTTGACTTAAAATTCACAAAGGATTGCACCTGTTCCAAGTGTGGGAATAAGGAATGGTATAAGGGAATTAAGGCATATACGAAGGTTTGCAAGAATTGCCGTCATGTTGAGTCCTGCACGTCAAATACATTGTTTCACAAAGTCAAATTTGGCTTAAGAAAGGCTTTTTGCATCGTTTATGAGGTGACAACGACGGCAAACGGAATGTCTGCCTTGCAGATTTCAAGGAAATACGATGTGAATTATGACACTGCGTGGTTGTTTTTAAAGAAGGTGAGATTGTCTATGGGATCGTCTGAGGCGTATCCAATGACAGGAAAGGTGTTCGTGGATGAGTTTGTAATTGGAGGCTTTGAGAAGGGTGCAGTCGGGAGAAAAGCCAATTCCAAGAAAATCAAGGTTGTCATGGCAGTGGAGACGACAAATAAGAATCGTGTTAAACGGGTGTATAACCTCAAGATATCCGATTATTCCACAAAGGAATTGTCAAAATTGTTTGACAAACACATATCAGAGGATGCACTGGTGCAAACAGATGAGTGGAGAAGTTATCGCCCATTGCAAAAAATATATGACATCACAATGGACAAAAGCATCAAAAATAATTCTCCTGTAAACAGAATGATCCAACAATTAAAGTCATGGATCCGTGGCACGCACCATTCCATTTCTGCCCATCATGCAGAGACCTATTTAAATGAATTTTCCTTTCGCATAAATCGGAGTCAATTTAAAGAGGTTGTCTTTCACAAGTGTGTCGAACGGATGGTTAAGGCAAATAAGTCCTCTCGCTTGCAGGTGTCAAAAATCACCCTGATGACACGGGAACAATTCACCGAACGCATCAATTTATTTGAGATGATGAATGCCAAATATGTCATCAATAATGCAAAAATCCGACTGGTGGCATAAATGTTCACCAATCCACACAAAAGCCCAATGAGAATGTTCTCATTGGGCTTTTTCGGTTTATATCGTTAAACTAAAAAGTTTAGTTTGTGGAATTATTATATTCTAAAGTGAACGAGTTTTCTTTTCCATTATAAATAAGAGTAAAAAACTTCAATACATCTCTACCCAACAAGCCATCAAAATGTTTATGTTCTCCAATTAATCCATCAGAAACTACGATATTTATTTTTTCTTTATTCATTACACTGGGAACATTAAATTCCAAATGATAAAGACTACTATTAGTTTGTCCTGTTACTCCTGTGATATTATCATCTGAATGAAAGTTTAATCCAAGTTCTTCTATAATCTCTTTTTTTAAAACAGTTCTATTAGAACCTGTATCAACAAGCATTTTAATAGATTTGTAAGTAGAAGGCTTTATATTACTTTGAATATTTAAAGGTATTTCTATTTCATCAAAATCATTAATTGCAATTTCTATATTGGATTTAGCAGAATATGAAATATTACAATCAATTATAAGTCCTTCATTTGTTGAAAATGTGTATTTTGCTTGCATTTTATAAGTTTTATAATTTTGCAAGGTAATGTAATATTCTGGCAATTTAGTTGTCCCGTGTATATATCCACAAAATGTATCATTCATAAAAATTATTTTTCAATAAATAGATGCTATTTTTACTATTTATAAAAAACCTAAAAATAACTACCTTCATTTATTAATAAAATCTAAATGGGTAGTTCTAAATTATTTAAATATGTCTTTTGTTCTACGTCACAGTAATTTAACAAAATATTTATATTAAGCGTAGCTGTTTATCAGTAAATTATAAGAACTGTATGCGATTAAGCTATATCTGTAATATCAATAATTACCGATTGAATTAAAGATAATTTAGTTTTTTATACTGATCGAATTAAATAATTGCATGAAAGAGGAAAGAGATACCGTTCGACTAGAAGCATTCAGTGATGGTGTTTTTGCAATAGCAATAACTCTTTTGGTACTTGATGTAAAAGTACCGGATACAAAGCCGAATCCAGGTACGTTATTACAAGGATTATTAGTTCAATGGCCTGAATATTTGAGTTATTTTACCAGCTTTCTTGTACTTGGAGTTATCTGGATCAATCACCATAATACATTTAAATATATTTCAAGATCCAATAATGTATTATTGATGCTTAACACTATTTACTTAATGTTTGTAGCGTTTATTCCTTATCCGACCGAATTATTGTCCGAGTATATTCTGATCGAGCAGGATGGCGCTCTTGTGTCAAAAATATACAGTGGAACAATGGCAATAACAGCTATTATATATGGAATACTATGGTGGTATGCTTCCAGTAATTATCGTTTGATTGATTCTTCAGTGCCAATCAGTACTATTAGAAAAATTGATCGAATGAATTATATCGGAATATTTTTTTATGTATTGTCTTTCTTTTTATCATTCTGGAATGTTTATTTCAGTATGGCTATCTATTTTGTATTAACCATATATTATGCATTTCCCGATTGGGAGGGGAAACATCATAAATAATATAACACTATGGAAACACAGTCTCTATATCAGCGAGCCATCAAATTTGCTACATTAAAACATATGGAAAAAAACCAGACAATTCCTGGTACAGATATGCCTTATGTCGTTCATCTAAGTAATGTTGCTATGGAAATTCTGATTGCAGCACCGCATACTCAGAATTTTAATCTTGACCTCGCTATTCAGATTGCATTGTTACACGATACACTAGAAGATACATCCGTTACGTTTGATGAATTAAAATATGAATTTGGTAAAGATATTGCAGAAGGTGTTGCTGCCTTAACAAAAAACGATGCATTACCCAAAGAAGACAAAATGCAGGATAGTCTCAATCGAATTAAGCGATTGTCTAAAGAAGTATGGGCAGTTAAACTGGCCGATCGTATAACAAATTTACAAAGACCTCCTGCTCATTGGGATAAACGTAAAAGAGCAGGATATCAGTCAGAAGCTATGGTTATATTGACAGAACTGGAAGGCGGAAATGAGTATTTAGAAGAGCGTCTCAGTGAGAAAATACTTGAATATGCATCCTTCGTTAATCCTACTTTGTCAAGTTGTTAAAAGTAATAAATTATTAGTAATGATATTGTTAATAGAGTTATCTTTATATAACCAATCAAAAGAAGCTGTCCTGAAAAAAGTCAGCTAAAAAAAATGTTTCT
>Ga0302194_10000178_pt1 | contig 43262 bp, 40 predicted proteins | sample II_Bog_N1_1_FD_200227 | JGI IMG/M metagenome (GOLD analysis project Ga0302194, IMG submission 200227) | Peat permafrost microbial communities from Stordalen Mire near Abisko, Sweden - II_Bog_N1_1 | ecosystem: Environmental > Terrestrial > Soil > Wetlands > Peat | place: Sweden: Abisko...
CCCCTATGGGGGAACACAAGGGGGTTTGGACCATGGGGCGCATAACGTACTAAAACAAAATGGCGGTTCGACTAAGTAGTATTTGGTCTTATTGAGGTCCGTGTGAGGTAAAGTCGGTTTAAACCTTATCGTCTTCGTTTTCAAAGTCATTTTCCTTCAATCCTTTGAGCTCTTTCAGAATCAGTTCAACGCATGGGCACTTGCTGCCCGTTTCAGTCTACAAGGTGCTTCAGTGAACCTCCTCGTTACACAGGATTGACGAACACTGCAGTCAATCGCTCTATTGATGAAGCAATTCTTGTCAATACAAGACCAGTCGGGACCGAAAGAGGTCCCGATGACCGTTTTTCTGTTGCTGACGAAGCCCGAGAAGACTGTGAATAAATATCACCCCAACGACGTCATACGACCGGTTTTGAAAGTAACCATTTGTCTACTTTCACATTTTTTTGGTCTTTCATGGCGTCTCCGGCGTGGCGCAAAGCCTCGCTCAAGTTTGTTTGCTGTGTTCCTGGCTGCGGACGCATTGGGATATACAAGGCCCGCTCAACCGACCTAAGCGCGTGCGAGGCGGAGTTTGTAACTGCTTGTCGAGAACATCGCGCAGACACGACCGTTGGTGTTCTCCCCGTTGGCAAAGCCCTTGGATGGGGACGGAATTGCTCTACCCCGCGAGAACGTCATCCCACAGTTGAGATAACCCCAATTATCAAGGCGCGGAAAGGCGGTTTTAAAAAGGATTTCGACGAGTACTGTATCGAACGGCCATTCGTGCTATTTTATTGTACACACGAGCGTCCAGCACACCCTCTCTACCAACAATGGGACGGTGCTTCTTCGTGGGAGTTTGACCACACAGCAGCGGTTCTTCCCGTGTTTCTCAACGGCAAGCGCAAGATACTGCCACCCATGTGTTTTGATTTGAGTGCCCAAAGAAGCGGCAAAAGAAAGCAGTCGGTGTTGCGCTCTGGCGACAGCAAGTATTTGCTGGAGCACCCCGAACACCTTGTTGATTACGTGGCCGTCTATTTCCAAGAGCTCGTGCACAGCAGACTGCACAACATTCCCATCTTCGATGCCGCCAACTTTTGGTCGTACGTTTATGGGTCGACGTGTGCCGACGGCGCGCCAGAGGGAGTGGCGGATGCGGCCTTCAGGGCGCGGCGCGCGCGCATGTTTGCCTCGCCAGTGCCGCTGCCGGGCATCACGCGCAAGCCCCGGGTCATCTACCACAACAGAGAAACGGGCGAGGACGAATACCTGTCGCCGCAGGCGACGCGCAAATGGTTCTGCAGCCTTTTTGCACATCTCACACAAACTGTTGTGGACCAATTTATAGCGGAGCGCGCTGGCTACCCCGTCATGATTCTCTACACGCCGCGCGCCTACGACGACTACAGCGACATGTTCACCACGGCCGATGTCTTGTATTACATGCTCACATGCCCCGCTGCTGGCACCCCTCTTCCTTGGACCTTGTAGCATTATTATTATTAAATACAGCGCTCATTTTTCGAGTGTGCACGAGACATGGGCGACTCCGACCACAGCAACCACGAAGAGGACGAAGATAAGGAGGAGGAGGGCGACAAAGTGAAGATCGAGAAGAAGCCCGGAGCCTTGTGCGGCAAGATGTATTGTACCGACAAGCACACTCGGCCCAAGCTACCCGAGGGCATCGCGGCCCTGCCGGTCGGGTGGAAACTGCGCGAGGAATATCACGTGAAATTTTGCAGCGATGAGGGGAACGCGTTGCACGACCACGCAAACTATCATGTGAGCGACGAGCCGAACATGAGCGACGCGTTCTGGTTCTTTGTGGACGGCGTCTATGTGGCCATGCACGACACCTTTGCGCGCAAGCGATACCGCGCCTACAACAGGATGATCCACGAGCTGAAGACCCGTGCGGGCTCTCTCCCGAAATCCACGGCGCTCGCCAAGGGCCAGCTCAAAGACCTGCAGAACCGCATCCGCGCCCAGCTTGCACTCCTTCCCGTGCAGTTCACTCCCGCGAACACTGCACTTGCACTGTGCATGCGCGGGAAGCTAATCGTTGTCAGCTCTTTATTGGGAGAGTCTGTGTACATTGACATTGGTGCACGCAAGTGGTGACACCCTCTCTTTTGCAAATAAATGCATTTGAATGATTGTTGGTGCCTTCAAGCATGGCGTACAAGTGGTACAACGACTTGCTTGCTCTCTTTGGCTTAATGTTCGCATTTTTCACCATGGCAAAGAACGTGCGCCCTGGCATGGATGCTTTACCTTATGCATGCCTGCAAATCTTTGCGGCGTGGTTTGTCGGGCTCCTTGTAGTCGACAGCGACACTGGTGCGCATTCATCCCCTTTCGGCCCATTCTCTCTGCCTACACACCTATCGTCGCAACAGTATTGGTTCATTGGCACGATTCTTCTCGAAGTCGTATGTTGGCTTGTGGCGCACCTCGCTCCACATAAAAAGAAGCAACTGCTCCCCGTGCAGCGCCAATATCTTGTTGCCGCGGTGCTCTTTGGCAACATTACACGCACACTTGTCTACAACTGGACTTTTTTGTCTCGTTACTTCGACTTCCAGCCTATCCCATTGGAAGCTCGCCTTGTCTTTATGGCTCTGTCGCTCATTCCGTTTTGCTCCCCGTTGACATTCGTGTTGTTTTACTGTGTGTACAGCTTCGCTGATGCAGCCCCGTACAAATACGCGCCTCATGATGGGTTAGAAACCTTTGCAGTCCGGCTTCTCAAGCGGCTGCGCCTGATGGTTGCATCCACTGGCGAGATGGTCGTGTTTCGCGACAAGAACCAACAAGACCGTCAAGGGTTTCTCGTGGCGCGAGATTTTTCTGGCTTGGATTACTATCGTATACTGCCCGACAATCCGCTAGGTCCAAGTGCGATTGTTCACTATTGTGACATTGCTTTTATGAATGCATCGCAGTGAGTGAATTCACAAGTAAATACTATCACATGATGAAACGCTCAAATGTTCAACGGGTTGAGCACAATGGCAGAGACGGAGTAGCCGATCTCCTTCATCTGCTCGACGGTGAGCTGCACGCCAAAGGGCTGGCGCATCGATGTTATTTATTTGATTGGCTAACGAGCACGGTCTATGCGCAACAAACATCAAACACTCGCCCAAGATCAATCTCGAGCTCCTTGGTGGCATCGATAATATCGGAAATTCTTGCACGCGAAGCTGTTGAGACACGGTATAAAATAGTAGCAGACGGGATACGCACGATAGGCCGGGGGTTATGCGATCCGGGGCTGAAGGGAGAAGCAGGCACATGCGACCGCTGCCATAGGTGACGAGGCACAGGTGGCAGCGCCGAGTCTTCCATTGGAGCTTCAAACGCGCGCTGCTGGGCAGCACTGATGCCTGGGCCAACGCCGAAGATCCAGGCTTGTTGCACTTCGGGTGCAGCAGCTTCGCTTCCTTCTGGTCGCATCCACAAAATCGCACACGCGTGCCTTTCTTCTACCCATACTTTGATCCCGAGCACTGCGCGGACATAGGCACCAGACCCAGGTGTGGCTGCGTTGTCGAGGAAGTAAGAGGCACAGGTCTCGCGCATCTCCGACGGCCCTCGGTTGTTCACCTCCAGCTCGATGATAAGGCGAGGAAAGGTGATGCCCATGGATTTGGGCTCTTCGCCTTTGTGTAGTGGAGCAATGGCTACGTCGCCCGCGGATCCCTTGTCGCCCATTTTGCGGATGACATCAACATCGGCTGCGACAATCGTATCGAGCTTGTTGGCGGAGATCCACGCTTCCACTTGCCCGCTCAGCTTGGACTGGCCGCGTCCATGTGGACCTTTGCACGACAGTGAGATGATCTTGAGGGTGCCGGCGTCCCATTGATACTTGATGTGGTAAGGCGAGTCGACAAGGGGGAGCGTTGTGCTGACATCGCTTCGCGTGCCCGTGGCCACAACAGCCTCGGTTGTCTGGTTGCGCAAGGACGCGAGCCGCTCGTATTGCTGAACGCATTTAAGAAGATGCTCGGCCGTTATTTCAGAGGACCCCATAACGGAATCTGAAAAAATGAGTATACGTTTGTTTTCAGAAGCCACGCGAACCTGATGATGTTGAGGCGACATCACAGGCTCCGTCGTCTTCTTCTTCTTCCTCTTCTTCTTCCTCTTCGTCGTCTTCTTCTTCCTCTTCTTCCTCTTCTTCTTCGTACTTCTCGTCTTCAACAAATCCATAGTTGGCTGTAATGCTCCCGTCTTGCTCCTCATCCGTGTTGTGCTCTTGATACGATTTGTACGATCGTGTTCGAAGAGTGCGCCGCTCCTTCAATGGTGTATGCGGCGTTTTCGTTTGCACCAGTACCGGCTCGATGCGACGTTTTGCACGGGCGGCCATGCTTGAAAGTTACTGCATGACCGCACACGCTTTAGCAAGCCGGGTACACGGGTACAACCCCAGCTATCTGGCACATCCAGCAGTGTTCCGAGTGCAATTGTCCACTATTGTGGCATTGCTTTTATTAATGCATCGCAGTGAGTGAATTCACAAGTAAATACTATCACATGATGAAACGCTCAAATGTTCAACGGGTTGAGCACAATGGCAGAGATGGTGTAACCAATCTCCTTCATCTGCTCGAGGGTGAGCTGCACGCCAAAGGGCAGGCGCTTTCTCAGCTGGATAGCAATGGCCAGCTCGCCCGTGCTGGCGCGTGACTGGCGGTACTCCTTGGTGTTTGGCGCAAGCAGGGGGGCAAACCCAGCCTCAGCCTCCTGATCAGGGAAGAACAAATCGGCGGCCAGCTTGGCGCAACCCGCATGCGCAATGAACGACTCGTATCCCTGCGCGTGCTTGAGCAGGAGCGCGGCCTCTTCTGCCAGCAGCGGTGTGTTGACATAGGCGGCCTTGCCGCGGTCGCTGATCGTGTCCATCAGGACATCGTCGCTGTAGGGCGCGGTCATGATGCAGCAGTTGAGCAGGGCCACGCGGTACGGCTTGTCGATAGCGAGGCCCAGGGCTGTGAGCAGAATGTCCACCTGTTGCACCTCGGAGCTTGCGGACATTTTGCAATCTTGGGGAAAAATGACCTTATTTTTTGGTCGATGTATCCTACCATATCCTATTATCGAATACCCTCTGACACCCCCCCCCGAGAACCGCCGCGAGGCCGGGTTGTATGTCACGACGTATCTTCCATTCCCGCTGAATGCAGCCAACAAGGCTTGTCCCTATGATAACTTTCCGTACAGCGACGATTGGTATAAGGAGGATGGCTATGAGTTTCAGAGAGCGATGCGTGACTTGGATGCTGCCCGGAATGCTGCACTTGATCCATGGTGTGTGCGCACACCAGAGGGTGTCAATCTCGGTGTGACACCGAGCGGCCGTGTGTGGACGGGAGTTCACTATGCTTTTAAGCGCCGCTCTGACCACTCGCGCCTTCCAGAGCAAGCCAAATGCGATGTGATTATCGGTGCGATCCACAATCTGGTTGCCTACTTCAGAGCGCACCCCGACTGGCGTTTGCCCGACTACCCACCGTCGCCACCACGACCACCGCCGGCTCTGCCGCGCGAGATGCCAGACATTGCTCCTTTGCGTGTTTAAAGAACTCTCATTAAATCTGTGCGCCGGTTCATTTTCATTGGGAGATAGAGTCATTTTCCCAGATGGAAACCCCCAAGCTGAACCGATATGCTGTGTACTTCCTGGTGCTCACATGCATCACATGCGCTCACATTATCTTGATCAAATCCTTACTACGCTCGCCTTCCGCGGCCGCCCTTACCGAACTGCAGACCGCGATGCTACAGGCCTCTCTCGTCGCGATGGAATACACGGCCATCACGCTGTTTGCCTTTTCGGGAATCTGTATTTTTGCGAAGTAGTCCCTCACACAGAACCGCGCGTGAGACAGCGGCGTGTATTTATTCTTATGCCCCAACACTAAACATGAATGAAACTCCTCCCCACGGACTGACTGAGGTCAATCAGCGGGCTGAGGATACGGGGGTTGGACATGCAAAAAGTGTGCAACCAGGTTGGCCATCTGTTCCGATTTGCCTCTGCCGAGAATCGCGTAGAGCGTGGCGCCAACAAATGTGTAGAGGAGAATGACGGTGAAGACGGAGAAGCGATCGTGGAAAAAGAACACGTGCACGAAACCGATGGCCACCAGCACGATGTAGGAAACCAGGCCCTGCCAGCCAAGAAAGTAGTACACAGGGTAGGCCGTGCATGCAAGAGCCAGCCCGGTGTATGTCCAGCGGTCGATCGTCTTGAGAAAGTCGCAGAAGCCCACAATGTAGCCCCACAAGAAGGACACGGGCACGTAGAGCACGTCAACGACCAGGTGGTACGCATGGTCGCACAGCTCCTTGAGGTCGATGTATTCAAGGAGATAGGTGGTGATGAAGGCCACACGGTCGCCGACGATCTTGCCCCACGCCGTGAGGGTGTTGCCGAGCCACTTGGCCCCGCTGCCCAGGTTGGGCTTCCCATTCTTGGCTGCAATGTGGTCGCCCACAACAATGGCGAGGAATGTGGCGGCAATCAGCCCACACACCTGACTTGTGCTTAGCTCGGGCATTCTTCTTGGAATTCGCAGGGAAGTGAGAAAAAAAATGACCCCCGTTTAATTAAAAAAAACCATAGAACGACCTCAATGGCACAATCAATAAATTAAATCGTTGATGTTAGCCGCGGCAAGCTGTGCTTGGTCGGGTGTCCGGTCGCACGTGCACGTACGCAGGATTTCGTACAGCTTGTTGGTGAAAATCCCATTGTTGCAGCGCACGAGGCCAAAGAGCTCAATCGAGTAAAATTCGTCGTCAATGGTTCCATTGAAGCAGCGCGTCACTGGAAGATTTGGGCGGTGAGCGACATCCATCCACCAGTCTACATTCTGTTGTGCAACCGTTTGAAGTTTTTGTGCATCAAAGGCTTTGTCGCACAAGACGTACTTTGGTGCCACGCGCTCGAACTGGGCCATTGCTCAGACACACTGAAGAGAGGGGAGAAAGAAAATGACACCCCCCCTCTCTCTCTCTCTCTCTTTCTATATCCACACCTGGTCGGGCTTTGAAATTGAGACAACAAAATACCAGAAGTACAGATACTCCGCGGACAGAATGTTGCCGTGGAACCCCACGATGCTGTCGATGGGTTTGGGGTGACGATTGTTTCTGTCCATCGGCAAAGGGTGTTTGAGTTTTTTTAGCCCCTCCTTCGGATGCTGGATGATGTCTCCGATCCACCCACCATCCAACAGGTTTGTGTGATAAATAGGGATGTTGTTTTCCAGCAAGCATTTGGAAAGAATAACATCGTAATAGCACATCGAAGAAGTATCCGTCGTATTGCATAGGCAGGCGAGCGGCTGTGTTTCGAGAAGTCGGGCAATTCTTTCAGCAGCGGCACGCGTGAAAATAACACCACTGCCTCCACAGAAGTTTGCATTGTTGCACAAGTTCCCAAAAACAGCCGAGGTGGTTTTTGGAAAGACGGGGTCGTTGCCCGAGAAATTGCGAAGAAGATCGGACAGCTTGTGAGGCAGCAGAAACGTGTCGTCGTCCATGAGCATGAACCAATTCATGTTACTCCCAGGGCCGCTCGTTTTCAGGCCATGGCGGAATAAATGAGCCAAAGCGATTATGAATTTTTCCTGGGAGGTTCTGTAGTCCAGGCTGCCGGAGGGAAGGTGACTCCCACCCAACACGCTGTGTACGTCCGTGATTGGCAGCATCTTGTCACTTGTATCTGAAAAGATGTGGAAATTAGAGGGATATAGAAGCTTGCCCCATGTGCACATCACGACATCAGCGCGACTTCGATGATACCGAAGCCCGCTGACCATCCCAATCGCAACATCCCGCAGGGAGGAATTTGTGTCTTCGCCACATGCCTGCCATTTTAGAAAATGTTGCTCAGACCAACATTCGCTGACGTTCCAGCTGTCCGGGTATATGAAGGTGTTCTCGAGGATGCACGGGGTTGCTCCCACAACATCATGTTGAGAGATCAGAGGCAGAAGAAAGATGAAAATGAGCGATCTCATTCCGCAACAAATTATCAGAGCATTCGACTGGATGGAAAAACGATCCCTTTAATATAGGCCCACGATCGGGACTGACTGCTTATACTATACAGTCCAAGGGTATGCAGTGGGGCCGTCGGGGGTGGTGAGCATGACAAACAGCGCGTCGATGTCGGTGAAGAGGCGGCTGTAGTCGTTGTAGTCCAGGAAGGCCTCGGGACGGCTGTGCAGCAGAGCGACAGGCCGGCCGCGCCACTCCTCTACAAACGCGTCGACGGCGGGCTGAACGGCCTTGGCGTAGAGGGAGCAGAACTTGGCGCGCGTCTCCTTCTCGTCCAGGTAGACGTTGTCCCAGAACATGCGCATGCCCTGGACGCGGATCTCCTTGGGGCCCTCGCCCCTCTTCGGTTTGTCGACGATCTTGGAGCGGAACAGGCGCTTGCGCCGCTCGAGAAAGGCCACGTCAAACTTCCCCTCTTCCAAGTAGCGGGCCTCGGCGGCCTCGTCGGCACAGGTGCAGCCCTGGATCATGGTCCAGAAGGTGAAGGCCTGCTTGGGGACGACGCCCTCAATGCCATGCGGCGGCTGCAGCTTGTCGAGAAGAGGCTGGATGTCCTTTTGCAGGAAGACAGTGATGTAGTCGGTGATGCACTCGTTGCGGCCGTCGCCGTTAGCACCGCCGTAGGAGCGGGCCTCCTCTTTGCAGGATTTGAGCAGCGGCGGCTCCTTGCCGTCCAAGCTGACTGGCAGGATGGATTTCATTTCCTTGTAGTCGTACGTTTCCTCGTGGCCTTGGTGCTTGACGTCAAGGCCCATCACAGGTGCGGCCGCGCTGACTGGCAGGGGTGGGATGGCCTTGATACGCTTGTGTACAAGTCGTTTGTAGAGAGGACGCGCCGCGGCGATGCCCCGGCCGTCGCACTTGCGCTTCCCGTTCCCAAAGTATTCAAGGCTGGTGCCTTCAACTGCGTGCCAGCTTTTGTAGTGGCACTTTCCGCACAAGTACTGTCCGGCTTGAGACCGGGTGGCGCCAAACGATATAGCGATGCCGTTGCAGCCCTTTGTTACACAAATGTAGTCATCGGGGGCCATCGAGCGACACCGATTCTCTGCTTTGTACATCCACGCGGGCTCCTCGTCTGGCGCCCTGAAGTAAACCGGCCCCGCAAAAGGCGTCAGATCCAGTCTTGGACGTTTATCCATCGCCGTGGTGCCTTGCCAAAAAAAACAAATGGCATCAATAGTCGAGTTTCGCATTGGACCCGATTCAGTACTCGATGAGCAACCAATACACGATTTAAGCAAATCGAACCGGTTTTGGCGACATTATTTATTACAATCAACTCTATGGCGGCCTTGAAAGCGGTGACGGCGGCAGCAGCAGCGCCACTGACAGTGGCAAGATACGTGGCCTACGTGGATTTGAAGGACAAACACGGTGTCGTCGCAGAGTACAAGGGCATCGACTCCATTGCCATGAACTCCATTGTGCGCACCGCCGAGGGTGTGTATGGACGAATTATTACCATTCATTGGGCTGCTCGGCGTATCCCCATCTTCGTCACCGCCCGGCCCATTGTCGGCAGTGTTCCAGACCCCCTGCACTCCAACCCGTCGTGTCAAGCGTACGCCTTTGACACTTCGTTTCTTCCGTCGGCGGCCCTCTGCCACTTTTGTGTACTCTACAGCCGCTCCAAAAAAGAAGTCGCCCTGTTTGCCGCCACAGACACGAAGGGCACCTGGCCGAAGCAACCACTGCACACCATCACTGAGAAGGAGCTCGGCTCGTTCGCCATGGGACCGCGTGCCACTGTATATTCTCCATCGTGTTCCCTCAGCTCGTTCGCCTACCGCGTCTATCCCACCATTCAATCGTCATGATTAAAAACATTTAGCGGATTAAAGCGGATCGATACAATGCTATCTGGGCCCGTGTGCAAGTCATTTTTCTCGTCCCATTATGGCCAACTCGTGCCCGATTGCCCCCGCACTGGATGTCAATGCTGCCGACACCGCCATGCCCCTGCCGGCGTGCTGCATTCCGTCTGACCGCCCGGACGTCACCCTGGGCGAGATTGCATACGCGAGCTATTGCAAGGGTGGATCCGACCCCGCCAGGATCGGTCTCACTTTTGACGGGAAGCCGTGCCCCACGTGGAACGCCCTTGGCCAAAACGTGAACGAGAAGTGGCAGGCGAGCGCCGAGGCTGTTGTGACTGATTTTAGGCGTCGTTGTGTTTCGCTCTCTGCCCCGGCAGTGCAGCCTGAGCACGAGACCCCCTTGGAGACACTCGCCAAAAAGCCAGCAGCGTTCACATGCGTGCTAGTCAGTGCTGTGACCAAGCGCCTTACGCTGTGTCTTTCGAAGACCAAGACACCCGACGGGTTTGATGCCGCCGCTATTGCGCGCTTCGAGGAGTTTCTTGAGCACGTGCGCTCCAAGATCAGTATGTGGTGTGTCGGCATCGACGAGATCCGCGCACCTGAGCAAGGCGAGTCGGCGGAGGCAAACCGCTACTACACGCTCTCGTTTGACGCCCTCAACGAGCCCACTCCCATGTTTTACGCCAGCATCGGGGCGGCGCTGCTGCATGCAACTGGGGTGCATCCCATCAACGTTATTTGGGACTAGCCCGCTCAGGCAGACCTCTTTACTGAGAGAGAGAGAGAGAGACATTAAAGTTGAGATTGTTCTGTGGTTTCATTTTTCCATCTGTGCGAGATGAACGCGTATCTGGCGTACCATCTTGTCAAAGCGCTGTTTCCTGTGAAGCAAATACCCGCACCAGTACCTCCGACAGCAATCGTGTCCGTCGAGCCACCACAACCCGTCGGACCGGACAACGATGGTCACGAATATTGCTGTGGGCTTTGCGAATCGGACTATTCTTGGTGGAACTACGGAATAACCCCAACACGATAAATGCACGATGTATCCAGACGCGAAATGAAGATTTACTCAATAAATCAAGTCAGTGCTTCTTGGCGACATGGATTGAAGCAAGCAGCAAGGTGTGCATGCGCGGGAAGAAAAACAAAATGCCCATGATGTCCAGAGGCGACCAGAAGATCATGAAGCTGGTGCCAAACTCGTACATCTTGAGATACGTGAAGGCCAGGTAGATGGCAGAGATGTAGGCGGCCGAGCCCGACGCCACATGGTAGCAGCCCTCGTGTGTATGGTTGAAGGCCCAGTTGACCAGGCCGACGCACAGCACGACGAGCTCGGCGATCCACAAGGCCGTCGTGGTATTGTGGTCCACCACATAGGGCAGCTGCGATCCTTGCACCGACGAGAAATACACCGCAAGGAAGCCCACATCGACGATGATGCGAAACAGGTAGATGATCACGTACGACTCGTTCAGCATGCTCCCTCACCCGCCCCCTTTTTTGTTGGGTGGGTTTCCTTTTGTAGATCCCATACTCTGATATACAGCTCGACGCCGGTGTCGGTGGCGGTGGTGGTGCACGTCATTTTCCCAACCAATCCATTCCATGGAGGCGGTCGCGATTGCCCTTACAGGGGATGATGCTTCAGGTGTGCTGGCGGCCAAGCTGCCACTCGCGGGCCAGCTGGCCTGCATGATTTCTCGGAAGGCAGACTTGGAGATGGTGCTGCAGGGTCTTCCGCGAATCAGCCCGCTGGAGATCGAGAAAATTGTGACACGGCACAAGTTGGTAGCACGCATCGCCCGAGTCGGCATCTGGGCGCAGCTCTTGGAGCAAAAGATCAAACGCTTGGCCGAGGACAACTCGCCGGTGACAGAGCAAGAATACCACGTGTGGTGTGTGAAGCATTTCACTGATACGCTCGCCCAGTCCGATGCTGTGGAGAATCATCTCGAATCTGAGATTAAGCGCGCCGGCAAACAATGGGACGAGTTGATTAATGCTGAGCGGGATGCATGCGTGTCTGCCAACAAGTCTGTCGGTGCAGTTGCTGCGTGGATTTCCCACAGAGGCATAAATCCGATTTTGGAAGACATCTATCAATCGAGCCGACACGAATTGGAGAGTGTCGATCGATACTTACAGCACACCCTGGAACAAGTGAAAGCCGAGCGCAAGGACATGCACGAGCGGCTGTGGTGGCACGAGGCCGCGCTCGCTGCTCTCAACGCACCAGCCGCCACCTCTGAGCCCGCCGCCGCTGAGCCCGCCGCTGCTGTAGCGGATCCAATGGAGAGTGCACAGGCACAGGCATAGATGGATCAATAGACAGATAGATGCCACTCTTTTGTGGCTATTAAACTTCTGCCGTGTCATTTTTTTTCTCAAGGTGTCCTCACAAATGAACGGCTCTAAGACGATTTCAGTGAATTTCCGCGTGGGTCATGCAGCATGTGGCGTGGAGCTCGACCGCGAGAGCCTCGCCCGACCCGGCGGCCACCTCTACTGGAATCAGATGGCGCAAAGCGTGGAGCTTACGTGCGACATAGAGATGGGTTGCGCGTACACGGACGGCGATGGCAAATCTTGGCGGACCAATAATGCTGCTGGAGACATCGGAAAGCAACTGTGGGAGTCTCAGCGACACCTGAAGGGCTTTTATGTCGACGGAGGACCATGCATCGGCCTCGCCGAGCTGACGGGATACGCCATCGACCACATCGACATGGCAGATCCTGTTTGGGAGTAGCAGCAATAGAGGCAGCCATTAAACTTCCGCCCTACCTTGTGTAGTAGTCTGTGTTAACACTTGTACCAGACCAACGTACCTTGTCTGGTAGTCCTGTAGAATCCTTTCTTGGCTTCTTCAAAAGCGTGCGTGCTTGTGTGCTTGTGCTTGTGTGCGTGTGCACCATGCAAAGAAGAAGAAGAAACGAAGAGGCGATATACGTACGGGTTCATGGGGTACGCCGTGAGGATGCTGTCTCCCTCGTCGTGGTGGAAGGTGAGCGTGCCATTGGTGCTGTTGGTCGAGATCTGCGCCTCAAACCCAGCCTCGATGAGGAAGCGGAGGGTGTAGCTTTGCACCTCTTTGGCCTGAGAACCCTGGGACGCAAAGCAAGCGATCTTGAGTTTGGGCACGACGAGCAGGAAGATGGCCAACATGTACCCCGTGGTGCGACTCTTGCCGTTTTGTCGTGGCGTGAGCACGGCGCCCATGCTCTTGCGCTCCTCGATCTCCAGCATCTCCAGGAAGAGCGCCTGGCTGGTAACCCATTCCTCCTCGCCCACAATTGACGGCAGGCAGCACTTGAGCCACAGCCAGGCGATCTGCCTCTGCAGCTCGGGCAAAGGTTTCCCGTCGCCCGTGATAGCCGCCAGCGTCTCCATCCACATGAGCACATCGTTGAGTCGCCGCACCCCCTCGCTCGCCGCATCGTCTCGGAGTTTAAACGGGTTGCTTGGCTCCGGCAGGGGCTCGTCCAGCTTCTCCAAGCACTTGGCGATGGCCGTGTGATACGCCGGCCCGTAGTCGCCTCGCCCGTCATCCAGGTCCGTGCAAAACCTCTTGTGAAGCCTCCTGTGTGCATAGTAGTTTGTGTTGGCTTCAGCGCGCCACACAAACTGGCACGCTCTTGCCCCTGCGTAGATGGCGCTCTCATCGAACCCAAGATCTTGTTGTACTCTTGTGACTCCTCCTCCTGATGCTGCTGCCGCCGGCCCTCCTTTCCCTTCATCTTCCTCTTCTTCTTCCTCCTCCTCCTCTTCGTCGTCGTCAACATATCCTCCGTCGTCGTCCTCCCTTTCTTCTTCTTCTTCTTCTTCTTCTTCTTCCTCCCTGTTTTCTGTTTTTCTCTTGAGACCCCTGACACCCTCCGCAAAAACGGCGGCGGTAGGAGCAGCAGCAGCAGCATACGCCATCACGGTGTATATGTGCGTGTGGGTGGAAGTGGAGGGGGCCCCCAATGCATTTTACTATATGTGAAGCCATATACACATTGATCCATAGGTTGCGTCCGCTACCATGAAGCCAAATTCAATGTCGGAGCTGGTGCCATGCCTGGCAACCGAGCGTTCGCGGTACGAGCTCTTCTTCTCTCTGTACAGCCAACGCTACGAACCCACTGGCGGCGCCGCCGGCGCCATCGTCTTTGACATGACATTGGATCCATCCCTCTACGCCCCATTCCAGGTGGGCCTTGGCACCCTCAATGTCTTTGACCTCTTGGAGCTCTCTTGCTGGATCTTGCAAACATCAATGACTCCTGGAGACGTTGTGGCCCAGGTGGGCGCGCACGCCGAGACCCATGTCGCAATGAGGATGCTCCGAGAAGCCCTTCAGCCGTTCAAGGAGCACCTGATCTCGCCCACCACCTCCTTTGCTGCCATGTTTGATATCTTCTTGCATCATCAAAGCGGGGCGCGCATGTTTACCCCGCGGAAAGCATTCTATCGCCCCCTGTGGTCGCTTTTCTATCGCGTGACCAACTGCCCGCTTCCTTTGGACCCCGACATTCAAGACAGCGACATCCACGCCTACTGCTGCAGCCTGCTCAGCGTTACCAGTCTCGCAACAGATGAGCTCCTCGCCCTCTTCCTCGTCATCCCTGCCGCCGACGGCGGCATGGGCAAACTGTCCCTGTCGGAGAGCATCTCTCTGCCCCGCAACGGCAATCGCAGCCCGGACTATGATCGCGTCGTCCACATTCTTGTCAACGCCATCATCAAGCTGTCGACCGAGGACATCAATGTCCTCAAATCGTGCGACTCGGTGTATATCAGCACGGAAATGTATTCGAGCATGTTCGCCTGCAAGACGGTCCGCTATGTGTCGGCGCACTACCGCTGGAGCCTTGTGGTCAAGCTGTACAGCACGCTGTCGGTCCGGACCGACTGGAAGACGAACGGCGGTGTCTATGGCAGCGGAACGTCTTGGGCGCAGCTCAGCCGCGACGAGGCCACCGAGCTGCTCACAGACCTACGGACCCTGTTTGATTATCACAACTCGGACATTGGGGGTTCCGGCATGAGCTTCTGGGAGGTGCAGTTTTGCTACTATCTGTCCCACTGCGGTCTGCTTGTGGCCGCATTCATGCCTACCTTCAAGGACATGTTCTGTGCACTCCTGTGTGTGCGCAACTTGCGTGCCGGTGACGCCACCTTGGTCTGTGCGTCGCTCCCCAACTTGCGCGAGATCTTGATCGAGCCGATCTCCATCGAGCCGCACGAGTTCTCCCGCATTATGGATGCCATCCTCAAGCCCGTCGCTGGCGGCGGCGACAACTGGCCTAGCTTGTCGCCCATCGCGTCCTTCTGCAACACCCCTGTCCTTGTGGCCCTCACCACAGGCCACTCTGGCCTGCCCGTGGTCACATTGAAGCGGGAGCCGTACACTGCACACGAGTACTGGCTGTGGAGAACCTATGCCGTGCGCCAAGCTGCGTTCACGACGGGGCTCTTTGACCACGACATCAACAGCACCATTGCCTTGTCGAGCTCCCCTTTGCACGCCGCCATCGTGGAGCAGTGGATCGAGGTGGCCATTGATACGTGGGACTATCACGAGCTCACAAGGATTGCCAAGTTCTGTGCCAACACGATTGGCGGCAACACGGAGGTGGCCGCGCGCGCGCTGGTCCGTGGGCTGGAGCTGTGCGAGCAGACCCCGCTCATCCAGCAAGACTCGATGAATACGGGGTGTATCCGGACCGAGCAGTGGCTGCTTTTGTTGAAGATCCTCTTTCAGCCGGGCGAGTGTCACCGCGATGTTCTCTACATGCCATCTCCCGTACTGGCGCCTATCCTGGTGCGCATGTGCAACTATTTTGGGCGGACCTCGAACAAACTCAACAAGAAGTCGCACGGCAAGACCGTGCGCGAGGGCGAGAACGGCAGCCAGCGGGATCGCTTCTTTACTCTGGCTAAGTTGAGCCACTACCTTGTGCGGGTAATCGAGGCCCGGCGAGGTCCGCCAGATATGGCTATGGAAGAGGGTGATGCCTAGAGTGTCTGTCGTTGCGTGTTTTTAATTATATGCGACTTTGGTTGTGTGATCAATAAAATTAGTGCTCGCACACCGCCACCACCATTACGCTACATGCAGCTCGCACGCGAGTTTGAGCGAGTGAAGACTCTTGGGCTGCCCCAAACAATCGCCGGACTAACAAAGGTGGTCAGGAACCCGGAACGGCGCTACGACTTGCTGAGAAAGCTGTGGACCCTGTCCGATCGCGTGTTGGACAGCGTCAAGATCGTGCCAGACAGCACCGCCGACGTCGCCGCCGAAGACGGAGACGAACTCGCGGCGGCGCTGAAGAAGCTGCCCCCGTTTGAGCGCTTGGAGATTTCGCACCTGCTGACAACGGATCGCAAAGCGTTGGTCGCCTCGTGTGGCTTTGACGAATCGTTTACGTCTCCGATAGTTCACATGAAACTGTACCTCAGCGAACACGCCTCTCCTACGCTACACAACTCCATCCGCCGAAACTGGTATCGCTGGTTTGTTTCGGTGTATCGGTTTGAAAACGACCCGACTTTGCATCGTGCCTTTGTCGAACGCGACGGTTGGTCGTATGTTACTACCAGCGCCTATTTCGACAAGTTGCTGCTCAACAACGACTTGCAGGAAATCGAGGAAATCGTCAAGAGTCAGCGAACCGCAACCCACTTCGAAGTGCGCAGGGTCCTGGTGTGCAGCCTTTTGCGGTCTATCAGGTCTTCGTTTATAGATCAAGACACTCGCTGGTCCTGGATCTACAGTCTTAACGTTGAAGCGACCTTTGTTTTCCCAGATGGTCTCGATGTGCCGCCGGTTTTGCGGGCAATGAACGGAATGGGCGAGCGTCTCAATGTCGCGGATCACCATTTCCCCGGGACGCAGTGGAAGTATGGCCCGCGATTCACTCCCGACGAGCTGGTTGACGCGGTGAGCGAACACCTACAGGAATGGCGTGATCGCGTTCAGGCGCACAAGGACGAGCGCACTGGGATCAGATCGCTTGATGTTTGGGATAAATGTCAGGCGGACATGCAATATTCCTTGGAAACCGCTGGACGGCGCGGGGTTGTGACATGGAAAACAAAGCTATGGAGCAATGCCTTGTTTGGCGCCTTCCTCGTGCGTGCTGCCGGCGGCATTGGGCCAATGATGTTGGCTGTGCTGGAAGCCAGAATGAATGACACCACTTGGCTCTTCTCCCAGAGCCATAGACGTGTCGAACGCGCGTGGAATCACATCACCGATCTCTATTACGTTGTCCCCCGTATATACACCAGTGCCTTCGCCAACCCCGGAGCAACCGTGGGTGAAATTGTTTCAGTGCCGATGGCTCTGCTGCAGAAATTAAGCGGCCTCGTAAGCCGCAGTCGCGAGACCATGTATGAGCTCATTGCCGAGAGCTGCGTGTCCCGTGGGTTTGAGCAAGACGTCGACGAGCCGACCGAATTCCGCTGCGCGGGCCCCACCTTTCTTCTTCCGCGCACACCCGCTGCCTACCGCATCTACGTGGAGGCTCGGCGCCCGCTCGCTGTTTACCGCAGTGCATCTTGGGTTGATGAGATGCATGCCATAGATACGCTCGACGTCAACCCTCGTCCGAACAAATTGAAGATGGATTTGCTGTTTGGTGAAGGTCTCGTTGACGCCATCGCGACAGGCGGTGTTTCGACCAACCGTGACGTGATCCAATGGGTCGACATCGCTGTCAACAACTTCGACTTTGACGAATGGCGATGCATCACGCTCATGAGAAGCCCGTTCGACAAAGTCGCCGTTGCCCGTAATCGCCTGTTCGGGCGCCTGTGCACGATTGTCGACGAGGACGCCAAACGTAGGACAGCTGCCTTGTGGGACTTCTCGGACTCCCCGGACTCCCCGGACTCCCCGGACGCCCCCCCGGACGCGTCTGTGAGCTTGGCTAAGGTGATGCCGTGGCTCTTTGACACCATGCACTCTCTCCTCGAGATCGGCGCGCCCGTTCCCGTTCATGTCTCGTACGAGCAGCATATCATACTGCGAAATGCGCTGTCCGCTGCGCACCAATGGTACTCTTTCACCAAGAAGGATTTGGAAGACCGCGTGACACTCCGCCGGGCCGCCGTCTACGTGCAATTGGCGCACATTGGCGTGGCCCTGTCCGCAGCACACAACCGGGTCGCAGAGTTTGCCTCTCTGCTGAAGATCGTTGAGGCCGACGAGATTGGCGGTTGTGCCGTGCTTGATCCCGAGAACATCCCCCTTGTGGTCAACGAGGCCTTTCCCAAGTTTTGAGAGATTCGTTTTCTTTTTTTAATTTGTAATTAAAATAGCACGCTCCTCTATCAATAAACGACTATGTGGCCACTGGAGCGTTGAACTTAGGCAGCGTCGTGACCGTGTAGCCAGACAGCCTTGACGATACAAACTAACTACGTGACTAGCTCACAAGACGCACAACATCCTGGTATGCGGGCAGGGTGACCTTCTCAAAGTCAGCCTCCTGCTGCCAGGCCGAGAAGAGCTTGAAGCCGGCCACGTCGACGGGGTCCTTCTCGTCGATCTTGAAGGGCTTGGGGTCCTTCTTGTCGACCTTGAAGTCCGCGGCACGCTGCATGTAGCTCTGTACGACAGAGTTGATGCGATCCAGAATCATCTTGCGCTCCGTGGCTTGCAGGATGAAGGCTTCGCACATCTTTGTCGTGACAACGTGGGCGGCATGGTACGTCTCGCATATCTTGGCGGTCTCGGAGCCAATCCATGTCTCGGGGCTGTCGGTGATCAGCCCGCCGACGGCCTGCACAAGCTGCTCGGCATTGTACAGCCCGACGATCAGTGGATCGACCTTGGTGGCAGCCGCGACAGCTTTTCGCGCGGCATTCAGTGCGACGTCTGAGATGCATATCTGGGCATACAGCGCGCGCCCCTCTTCTTCAAGGTGTGCTGTGGGCGGCCTCTCGGCTGAAGCACCAGCATCTATTGCGGCAGCAGCAGCGGCGGCGGCTTGCGGAGCGACAGTGAGCGTGTAGTGGCGACGCACCAGGTTGCACGCTGTCTCCGCGTCCATCTCCACGACAGAAAAGGGGAAATCGCTCTCGGCGATGTCGCGCCAGTTCTTGGCCTTGGGCAAGCGGTCGATGCGCTTGCGGATGATGGCAGCAATCACAATAAAGTCGCGCTCGGCGTTAAACGCCTTTTCTTGGGGGTGCTTGATCAGCACATTGATCTGCCCGCGGCCCATCGAGTTGGCAAACTCCCACGTCAGGGTGGCCTTGGGGTACTCGCGGACCTTGCGCTTGATCTCCTTCTCCAGGGCCGCGCAACGTTCGCGCGTCGGCCGCACAAAGGGTAGAGTGATGGTGTGGTTGAGCAGAGACTCGAGGCTGACCGACTTCATGCGCGTGAGTAGCTTAGTGACGTCGTCCATGGGCAGCGTTGTCACGGTGCGGGTGTTGGCGGGCAGCATGACCCATTGCTTGTCGCACCATTGAGTGAGGATGTTGCCACCGGCCAAGTTGAATGTGTAGCCCAGGGCCACCGCGGGGATGGGCCGATTGTACATGAGCACGGCTTGCTTCTCGTGCTTCTTGGCCGCCTGGTGCGCCCCGGCTCCGCGTTTGGAAGCCTCCAAGCCACGCGCCCGATCTGCCATGATCTTGCCCAGGTCAACGGGGTAGAACGAGGCGGCTATGTCGACCACCATCAGGCGATCGTACTTGGCGTTGAAGCATGCGTCTTGAATGCCGTAGGTCTTGAGCATGGCCAAATTGTCGCCCTTGGTGATGTCCTCTCTCCAAGGGAAGTAGGCGCGGTGAACAACCAGCCCCTTGCGCGCATCCCACAAGGCAATGCACTCGCCTGCCGCAGGTGACTTGAAGTAGATGCCCTGGGTGAACATGAACGCAAAGGAGTCGTCCTCGGGGTCGCTGGGGTTGCGGTTCGGGATCCACATGACACGATTCTCCGGGTCCTTCATGCATGTCATGTAGAGGGGCGGGGAAAACAAGAAGAGCTCGTGGGCTGCAAGGGTGCCTGTGTCCTTGGACCAGTCGAGGGCCTGCGTTACAACTCCGATCACCTTGTTTGGATACATGATGAAGACACAGGGCTTGTCCGTGGGGAACCCCAGGCGGTTGCCCCGGGTGATGCCCTTGGTCGCAAAGTTGTAGATGATATGGCTCCACCCGGTTGTCACAAGGCAGGTATCCTCGTCGATCAAGTGCAGGTAGAGCTGTGGCATCTGCAGCTCGGTCGACGTTGGCGGCGGTGCGGCCGGTGCCGGCGTGACAGCCGCCGCCGCTGGTGCATCTGCGTCTTCGTCTGCCACTTCTGGGATCTCACACATGATAGCATCGTCGCTCTGGGGTGGTGGGGCCGCCGGTGCCGCTGGTGCCAGGAGCGGGGCATCTTGTTGTTCTTCTTCTCCCGGATGCACAAACACTGCGCACACGTACTTGGTCTTGTCGAAGATGTTGTAGCGATGGATGCGTTTTTGGTCGTCGATGATCACAATGACGCGCTCGGCGGAGACGCTTGAGACGACAGTGCCGTCGAGCACGGGCGACAGAGGCTTCCATTTGTCCTTGGCGCTCGAGTTGCCACGGAAATAGATACCGTTTTTCACAAAGTTGCACGTGGGCGTGATGTACTCGTCGATGCATGCATGCGCAAACTGCCCGGCCGCACACACGTTGATGATGCGCAGGCAGCGGTGACGCCGGTCTTCGTGGGTCAGACGCACTGCCAGATCTTTGGGGTTCGAGTGCCGGCCCTCCATGCGATCAAGGAACTCCGCTCGCTTTTGGCGAAGAGGCTCGGCGGCAGCTGCAGCAGGCGCCTCTACTTCAACATCCTCCATTGGTGTCGCTTCCTCTTTCTGCACGTCGGCCTGCTCGCTTTGTTCGTCGTCGACCACCACCTCCATTGTAGGGGCGCTGGTGTCCTCTTGGGGGAGAGCCTTCTCTTGTTCCATTGGAGTTTCCATGCCTGACAGTGCTTTTATTATTGGCGCTTCAGTGGCCTTTTGAAGGGGGAAAAAATGAACTACGAACAGACTGGCTAGCTAGCTAGCTAGCTAGCTAGCTAGGCAAACAGCAACACGAGGGAGTCCTGGATCATGCGCTGGCCGTCCTCAAAGCCACCAAGCTGGGATCGCATGCGCAAACGGACGGCCTCTTCAATTTTCTTGGACTTTGTGGCGGCAATATCGGCGTCGGTTACTTGCTTGAATGCCGACAAGGCCAGCAGCAAGCCGATGACGCGAAACACAGCCGCGGTGATTTTCTTTTCGCCCATGATTGCCTTGAACCGTGCCGTCATCTCTGCGTTCGGTTTCCTTGCCGCGCCCAGCTTGTCATAGCCCTGGCGCCGAGAGAACGATAGCGGGTTGCCAACCTCTTGGAGGTAGAAAAGCCCGTCTTGCGTGCAAGCAAACTCGGCGGCTTCTGCCGTCTTCGAAAAGAGACCGGTGGTGAGGTTGATCAGCGCGTACTTGTAGACAGTCGCGTCCAGCTCCTTGTTGTGTGCAGCCATCTCCTTGACAATCTTGTGAGGGCTGGAGACAAGAACGATGAGCGGGTCAAGTGCGCTCTTGTTGATCGTTGCAGCGCTGCTGCTGCTGCTGCTGCTGCTGCTTTTTGTCGAGATGAGTGTTTGCATGCTGGCGCACAAGTGGTTGACTGCGCCGATGACGGTGTCGATATGGGCCTTGACCACCTCAATGCCATGCGTGTCTTGTGTCAGCATGCACAGGGGTGTCACGGAAAACGACAACGCCGATGCCTCGGCGACGGTGTCGGTTGTGTCGATAGTGGTGTCGCTGATACAGCTGCCGCTCTTCCATTCAAGCGTGTCGTCCGCCCAAGACACTTTTGATTGTGTCACCCAATACTCGACGATGGCTGTCTGTGCGTCAAACGTGCCTTGCTGGAGGAACAGCAGCGCCTCCTTTGTGGTCACGGCCTTGGGCAAGTCCTTGGGGTCCACCTTGCGCTGACTATCCCCGGTGATTTGGATAATCTCCCCGCCGCGCGAGAAGTAAAAGGGTGTGGCGTGACGCAGCACGGGGTAGATCATGGCACAAAAAAGGGGCAGCGTGAACCGCTCGTCCCACAGCCACTCAAAGTCGGTCAGGCGGCACTGGTAGGTGAACGCGGCCGAGGAGCTCAGCGTGGGTGCTTCTGTCTTGAAGTCAAAAACTACTCCCGGCAGACGCTGTCCTCCGTTGGCTCCAGTCCACTCGGGCGCCATGACAAGAAAGTAGTACGTGCGCTCGCCGCCGATGGACGTGAAGTTGACCCAGGGGAACTGGAGACACTCTTGTGCCGCGCACGTCTTGTTGAGCCTACGGCACACGATCTCAACAAGCTCGGCCGGGTCAACGTCGATGGCTGTGCTGTACCCTGTCTGGTTGTGCACGGTGGTGATGATGTGGTTGACGTTGTGGATGTTGTCCGCCGAGGTGGGCGCAAACATGTCCGAAAACTTGTTGGCGGCAAGGAGGTTCCGGAACACCTCGGCGCCCAAGATGCCCAGGGCCAGTAGCATGGGAGATCGCACGGCAATGAGCCGCTGGAGCGCACCCAGCACTGTGGCGTCGGCTTGCTCCAAAAAGTACTTCACTTTGGCTTTAGGGTCGGCGGGGGCTCGGACGGCGTCGACGACCTTGAGCACCAGGCTGGCCTGCTGGGAGCCCGGGAGCACGGGCATCACGAATGCACCCTGCGTGGCCATGGCAGCGGAGTAGATCAGTCCACCTCCAAGGGGCACCCACTTGCGCACCAGTCCCTCGTAGTAGCCCTTGGGGTCATCGTACGACTTGTACTGGTTCTCGTCCTGGCTGCCGATGCGGCCAAAGACGCCCTTGACGCGCTGCCACATGCCCTCGGGCTCCGGCTCCTCTCCTGGAATGGGACCCGAGCCATCCGGCCCGACGCTGTGGCGCAAAACGTGCATGGCCTTGACGGCCTCCACAAAGTCCTGCTTGGCCGCCGAGAGTGCATCCTTGTTGGGTGTGTAGGTATAGGCAGCAAACGAGTTGTACTTGTCCTGCACATCTGGTCGCGTGCAATAGTCAAAGTAGAACAAAAACTCGCTCGAGCTTTCGTCGCGCAAACGCGCGCGCAGATTCTTGTTGCGTTCGCCCTCAAAGAGCCCTTGTATGAAGGGCGTCAGGCGCTTGCCCGATTGCCTCTTCCATTCTATGCCTTGCCACGAAACAATGCTCATTCTCTCGGTCTGACAGTCAAATCGTTTATTCGATCCATTATATTGGTAATTCAGTGCTTCCCGGTATTGCCATCTCGAGGGCTTCGACGCGCTTTGCGAGCTGTGCGAGCTGTGCGAGCTGTGCCACAAAAGCGCGCTCCACGTCCATCCGATCTTGGAGCCTCTTGAGTTCTTGCGCCTGCTCCTCCTTGATGACTGTCGAGAGCCTTACCACTTCTTGCGCCACGCTTGTTATGCACGATCTCGTCTCGGTTTGCGCCAATCGTAGCTCGTTCATAAACAGTTGCTCCCGTTCATGGACTTGCGCTTTGAACGCGATAAGGTCCTGTACCACAATTTGCGCAAGTCGCACAAGGTCAAGCATCGTTTCGCGCGTCTCCGCCTTGAACGACCTCAATGTCTCTTTTGGCATTTTACTTGAGCAGCAGACCTTTTGAAAAAATGACTAGCAGTTTAACAAATATCCACCAGATTACCGCATAGACACCATGAAAAGGCAGAGACAGATAGCAAAAAAGCCATCCACCACAGCAACGCCCACATTAGACGCAGTCGTGGATATTCTAGTGGTACTGCGCTTTACCTGATACAGCGGGATGTAAATTTGTATTTTGCAGGTGCCAGGGGGGTTGGGGTTAAACGAGCTGGCCGCCATCACTTCGCATGTCTTGTTTACAAAGGTGAAGTAGTTGATGTTGGGTGACCGTGACTGGTACGCCTTGTACAGCTGGGCAATGCCGTTGGATGCCGCCGTCACTCCTTGTTGGTGTGTGAGCTCCAACGTGGCACTAATGGATGTCGTGGTGTTGTCGTAGGGTACATTGATGCAGCGGGTGTTGGTCGATGGGACGATGTAGCGGTAGCAACGACAAGAGCCAGTAATGGCGTCACAAATGCTGCCGTGATCGAACCCGATGAGGCATGCTTCTGTCTCTCGGTTCACAATGAAGCACATGGGCAGGAAGCTCGGCCCCATGGGTACTGGTAGCGCGCCACCATTTGTCCAAACGGCAGGCACAATCACGGCCGTTGGATAGCCAATGGGTTGCACGATTACCGAATGCGCGTCACTCGATTTTGTTGTAATGGTCAACAACAGCAACAACACTGCCAACACCAAAAGTGGGAGCGCCCGGCTCATAGTGCGGAGAGGTCGGTATTAGGGATATGATAGTTCAAAAATAAAAGGATTTGCGGCCCATTATACACAATGCAAGGTGGCGGTGAGAGCCGCTCGTGTTGCTATCCACACTTGCTTCAAGCCATCAGGGGTGGGCAGGACGGTGATGATGATGATGGTCGTGGTGTTGTGTGCTTGAACAGCTCGAGGTGTTGTTTGGCCAGAAACAAGTCGGGGCGAATGCGGCGGCATCTGCGGCGGCATCCATACTGTTGCGTCAATGTGTTTCATGGAGAGGACGGTGCCTGCAAGTGCCCCGCCGCGCAACACATCCTGGGTAACATCAGCGACGTGACCATGCATCCGGACAACCTCTTGGCGACGCTCGCATCACTGCCGCCGCCCTCGTTGGAGACAATTGCCAGAAGCGCCGTGATCCCCGAAGCCTGCAGCGTGATAGAGCCAGCGGTCGAGGCTCTGCGAGATGTCAAGTATGCCATCATGGCCGCAGCCAGCCCCGCAGCCCTGGCTGCAACGATGAGCGTCGCGTACGAGACATCGTCTCGCCTTTTGACGTACGAGGCTCGATGCAATCGGGGCAGTCCCATCGTCTCTTTGGCGCCGCGCAATGTCCTGCGTCATGTTACCATCTTTGACTTGGTCACAGGCAACTTGCCGGCGCACCCCCACGGACCCGATTACCCCAAATGGTGGAAGCGCGAGTCCTTCCTCCAGTATCTTGTGGGTTCCAGCTTCCTCTGCTTGTCACCGGAGGAGATGCGGCTGTGTGAAGTCTACCGGCCAATGTTGGTGAGCGCGCTGTGTCAGCCGTTTGCGGTGGGTCGCTCCGGATGGTATCCAAAGTCCGTCGAGTTTCGTGAGCTGTGCTGTCACGTCATTGCACGCTCGTCGTCTGAGCAACTGGCACGCATGTGCAAGGCCGCTACCTTCACAGAAGATGAGATTGCTGCCGTGACCACTGCTCTATAATTGATCCCATTCCTGTTTAAATTAAAGTACCGCGTGTGTGTGTGTGTGCCATGACGACAATCGCTTGCACGGCTGGCGGTGGTGGTGGGAATCCAGATGATCCCGCTAGTGGCTTTGGCATGAACATTGGCTCCGATGGGCGTATTGTTACCAGGTTAAACGATGCGCACCTCAAAGAGCTGTTGGAGCTTGAGTTGGACTCGCCGCCGGTGGCGTCCTGTGCCCAAGTGATCTGTGACGGTGTGGTCCAGGGCGGGCTTGCCTTTTTTCGTGGCGCCAAACGGGTCAAGGATGCGGCGCCAGACGAACTGCTCCGCTGGCTTCGCAAAGTCATCCTGCCCTTTGTGAGGGCTGTTGTGGCGCAATTGGCACACTATGGCTTTGTGATCTATGTCGTTGACGCAGAGACATTCACGCCAACCATCATCGAGCTGTGCCGAGTTAACATCCGCCTAGTGTGTAGCAAATATGGCGAGATTCGTTTTTGCGTTACATCCAAGGCTACTGTCAGTAGTCTTCCTGTGCTCGACGACACGTACCATGATCCCATGTATCGCGTGGCGTGCATGGATTGTCCGGACATCCGCACAGGGTGGACGCGTGGATGTCTTTCCAAAGCCCGCGTCGACCACGTCATGGCCACGGTGCTGGCATACACGCATGTGAGCAGCAGTGTCATCAACGCGCTACCCGCCGCCTTCTTCGAGGACGTCGACAAGAAGCTCGTCGACCCGTACTTGGATGTGATGAGCAGGGAGAGTTACAAGAACATCAACGATAGCAATCCTGGCACCGCGTTCTCGGCGTCCACGAGGATGCAGGCCGATCTTGATCTGCGGGCTATGCGCAATCAGGCTGGTCGAGCGGCGGACATGCTGGGACTCAAGCTGGCCAATACCGTGATGCCCGGCATCCAGACGCGCATGAAGATGCCCAACATGATGCCGGAGTACGTCCAGCGCATCACCGTCGACTCGGGCAAGCACGTTGTCCAGCGCGAGCCTGTGCCAATCAACGGCCATGTCGTACCGGAGCAGATCTGGTTCCAGTCCCGGATCGAGAAGTCCTACGGCGTTCCGCCCGGCTTTGGGAGCAAAGACACTGGCAAGCAGCAAGAGGTCCAGGAGATGCAGGAGAAGGCCCTGTCAGCCACGTGCAAGCGCTATTATATTCCCGTCAATGAGGTATTGGAGGATGTCTCCAAGGTGTGCTTTGATGCAAGGGTGCGCGAGAGCGTGAAACGGATGGCTAGGAAAATAGAACGCCGACAGAAATGTGGCAGGATGGATTTGTCGGAAACATCTTATCGATTCAAAGGAGAACGAGGTTATGAAGATGAGGATGACAATAGCAGCAGCAGCAGCAGCGAAGAAGAAGAAGAGGTAGAAGCAGGAGATGATGTGGACGATGGTGGCGACGAAGAGCGACAACGTATTGCAAGGATCTACAAAGATATGACCACGTCCTCTTTCTTGAAATACATCAAGGGTCTACAGAAGCCAGTGCGCGTGCAGCTATGCCCCATCACCGGAGAGCAGCAGTTGACTGAATACTACCGCAACTTTGTGGGCGGCGACGCTGCCTTCAAGGATGAGCTGGTCCATCGTGACATCTTGCTGCGCGAACAGCTGCAAGAGGGTGACGGGCGGAAAATCATCGCGGAGCTGGGAGGACCGGGACGCAAAGGTGGGGATACCTTGGCGACTGGGTCTCACGACAAGCAGCGTCAGACTAAAGGGCATTCCACCAGCAGCGCCCGGCCTCGCGCAGCTGTAGGTCAACAATAATGACACAGCTTGTATGTAGCAGTATACGTGTTTGAATTCAAATAGTAAATTATTCTGATCTATCACTCGCTCGCTCATGGATGAATTCCCGGATATCCCGCTGGGTGATTACAACAACAACGACAGTGATGATGGTGATGATGGTGATGGTGATGGTGATGGTGGTGGGAATGGGGATGCCTCTAGTATGCGCTCGGAACTGGGCGGCCTTGCCATCAAATCAGCGGCGTCTCAGTCTCCTCCGCCGCCGTATCAGCCATCGAGATCTAAGCTTGTGGTTATCACAAAAGATCCCCCCCATTCTACCAACACCGCCGTCGCCGCCAAGAAGAAGAGCAGATACAGCAAGAGGGAGGAGAAAGATGAGGAGAAGAAGAAGAAGAAAAAGCACAAGAAGGAGAAGAAGAAGCGGAAGAAGCCTGCAAAAGGAAAGAAGAACAAGGCCAAGCGAGGCAAGAAGGACGGCGAAGAAGGACTATCTTTGAAATCAGATCGTGTTACACATGCGACTGGTGGTGGTGGTGGTGGTGGTGGTGGTGGTGGTCAGGGTGGTGATGACAGCAGCAGCAGCAGCAGCGAGGCAGACGACGACTCGGACGACGACTCGGACGAGGACGACAGCGAGGACGAGATGGACTCGAGTGAGATGGACAGTGACGATTCAGAAGGTTGGGCCAAGAAATTCAAGAAGCGAGGCAAGGCTTGGAAGAAGAAGGACAAAGCAAAGGATCCAGCTTCTGATGTCCGACTCAAGTACAAACCCTTGCTCGACTTTACCGAGGAGGTCGAGTACTGCGCGGCGTGCAAGTGCGATCCAGCGAAGGAGACGAATGCGCGTGTCCGCGCCATCTATGTCCAGTTTAGGAATGCCCAAAAAATGACGGGCAATGTGGGCGAGGTGGAGCGCTATCATGGCATGTGTGATATGTTCAACGAGGAAATTCGCCCAAAGCTACCCGTGGGTACACCTGAGTGGAAGTTTTCCACATGCGTCAAGCATTTTACCGGGGGCTGCATGAACTCCGACGAGACGCAATTGCAGTTGAAAAAGGTTGCACTGCAATATCGTCTCCTGTGTGTTCTTGGAGACAATCTTGAACTGATGAACCCCAAGACCGGCAAAGTGGTTGCCTATGACAAGGGCACTGCGCGCATCTTGCACAAAATGACCACCTACAAGCATAAGACATAAGGGTAATTTATATTCTACATTATCAATTCATTAAAAATCAACCCATCAGTGACAATGGATCCTTGGGATGCTACCACAGCTACTACGGCTGCCACACCGTCGATGCCTCGACGACACCAACAACAACTTAGGACGGGTTCTATCTTTGTCCTCCACCCGTTTACCAAAGAGACTGCTGTGATCAATGGGATCCCTACGCCTTTCAGCACTCTCCCACTGGCGACCGTGCAGCAGGCATTCAAATCGGGAGACAAGACAACCGCCGTCAAGACGTTGAGCATTGAGTTGCCAGCCGACGGTGTCTCGTCTGCCGACGGCCAGCCGCTTCTTCGCACCATCCACCTGGCTCTTGTGAACAACGGAGCCGACATCCAGGCGCCAGAACGGGGCTGGGGTTATGTCAAGGTCTACAGTGTGGTCGTGGGCTAACTGGCCTAGAGGAGGCCAGTTGGGGCTGAACTGAATATATATCAGATAGTTAGAAATGCTAGTTCATCTTCAAGCATCAATCGATTGGAATAAACATCCCCCTGCGCTCCCACCTCCTTTGGTACTCGTTCTCGGATGTCGAGGAAGGTTAAACTCAACGGCTCGGTGGTGGCTCAGCCGCTTGAATGGAACCACAGCTGGGATACGGTGTTAGCTGGTGGTGTGAAAGACCGTCTCGAGCAATTTGCCTACCTCCTCACCTTTCGCGTCGACAGCGCCGACGGTGCCCTGCAAAAGACACCCGTCACTACCACCATCGAGGAGCTCGACGAGCAGGACGTCCGCGCCTTTGCGGACAACAAGATCGAGGAGATTCAATTCGACGGCGGTGTCGCCGTTGGCAGCCAGGACCCCGTCACGCACATGCAGTCGGGCATTGTGACGCAGATGGCCACGTTTGGCTATCACGCGCGTTACTTCACGCACAATCACTGGTCGGAGCTGGCCGTCGGGCCCAAGGACTACCTGTGCCACCTGCTCGTGTTTCGCGAGGACCCTTTGCAAGACATCAAGAAGTGCTTCAAGTACTGCTTTGTGGCTAAGCAGACGGAGCTCTGCAACCATGGGCTGGGGCGCGACGACCCAGAGTCGTGGGTCACGCTGCTTCACCGGGCTGTGGCGCTGCACAATGGCGCGTTTCCCGTTGGCACGGAGGAGCACATCCGGCCGGACGACGAGTGTGTGTGCATCTCTGTTGGCTCGGTGATCGAGTTTCGCTTTACCACGCACTTTGACGCCCTCATCTGCAAGATGCACACGGCCCAGGAGATCAAGACGCGCCAGCCTTGCCAGCCCATCCAGCTGGAGCTGGATTTGAAGTGGATCCGCTTCAACGTGGACAGTGCGCAGTGCATGCTCACCATCTACAAGAACGACTGGTACATGTACGCGGATCGCTCGAAGCTACGCAGTCCCATCGACAACCTGCCCATGGACGCCGACCACGTCTTGGTGACGCTTCCCCATCCAATCACCGCAGAGGAGCGGATGGATTGGTTTGAGCGGGCTGCTGGAGCACCGCCTGCACCTCAGATCTCGGTGGCTGCTGCGGCGGCAATTTCTAACGCGCCGGCCCCTCCTCTTCCTAGTCCTGGTCCTGGGCTTGGTCCCGGTCCTGGTCTTGGTCCTGGTCTCAATCCCAGTTACATGGGCCCAATTAGAGGAAGAGAAAAGGGTGGCCCGCTCACAAGCCGTGGTGGCAGGCATTCTTCATTGGCTGGCCTTTCCGACTCGGGTCCGCCAACTGCTCCGGGCGGAAAGAACAAGCGCAAGGGCGACAGGGCGGCTAGATCCGGGGACGTCACTCGCATCCATTTCACGGCGACAAATGACGCTGGCGATGAGGTCACCCTCGCTGACTTGCAAACCGTTGGCGCCGTGGAAGATGCAGCCGCTGCAATCAACACAGCCCTCAACGACCCGGGTATTACCACCACGGCCGGTGAGTTCACAGAGGGCAGCATCATCGTTCCCTTGAAGGCTAAAGACGCGGCCGCAGAACAACGGCTGCTTGCCAGATTGGCGAGGGACGGCGGCGTGCTGGAGCTGGACATTGTCGTTGGGGACACGGTGCTTCACATGAAGGGCCCTGTGATGGAGCCCGTGTCCGATCACCCCGAGTACGAGGCGTACATGCGCATCGTCATGTGGCACGACGCGGCCAAGGAGGCCCTCAGGTTGCCCGCCAAGGTTGCCCATCTGTACACCACAGTGCCACGCATGCTCTACACCCAGATGCCCGACTACTACGACGAGGTGGAGGGGTGGCGCATGGCGCTCGACCATCCCCATGTGGCCTCCAAGGGCGCCTTGATTGCCCCTGTCTTCGAGCCCGCTCTGATCGAAGCTGTCGGCTCTGACGCGGGCTACTACGCCCGCCACGTCTCGCTCAAGCTGTGGCCTGCAATCTACAAGCAGCTCGCCGTCGATAGTGGCGGTGCCGCGAAGAGTGCCCTGAGTGGGGAGGAAGCCAAATATTTGGCGTCGTGTGGCATCACCGCCGATGGGTCGCTCATGTCGTTGGCGGCCTCGGGGGGCAAGAAAGCCTATGTTACAAAGTATCTTATTAATACGAGCACATTCTACGACGACAAATTGATTGACGTCGGCAAGAAAACAGTATACGCCACACAATACCACGCTGGCGTGAAGCCCAAGTTCGAAGCTGCTGGCGTGCTGTGTCCTTGTGTGGAGGAGTTTGAGGACATTGTCGGCGCACTTGGCAACGAGATTGATCTGCGCACCTACACCGTCCAGCGCCTTCTTGGCAACTCGCACTACCTCTCCAAGGGTCTTTGCTACGCTCACCTGCGGTCCACGATGTCGGTGACCAACCAGTTTTTGTTCGACGAAAGCAACCCGAACGTGTCCGGCCTGCGCTTTGAGAAATTCTTGCAGCGCGCAGGCCTGCGCGCATGTACTCGGTTTGCCAACATGCCGAAAACTATTGCACGCTTGGTCAACGAGTTGGTGTACGTTCGCTCCCTGGCTGTCGACTACATGTCACGTGTGTACGATGCGATCGCCGCGCAGCTAGCGACAGCACACCTTGCAAATCAGAGCCAGCAAGTGCAGATTCGGTTCCTGCTCGATTGGATGGCCACACGCTTTGTGACCATGATCGTGCACGCCTACGTCCTGCCACTCGGCGACGAGATGCCCGTTGCCGCCGCAAAGGACTGGAAACCATTGCTGGACTACGTCTACTCGCCTTGGACTGGGAGTGGCAAATGGAAGGAGATTGATATTTTGTCCTTCTTGGCTGCCTGCTCTTTGAGCGAGAATTACGATGAGCTCTCCGAGCAACCGATGTTGAAGCTCTTTGCATGCTTCACTGCCGACAAGACGAAGACGGTTGGGGGCATTGCGGCACAGACAATTTGGGGCAAAACTATGGCTGGAGGTAAGAATCTTGCTTATTACGAGCACGGCGTGGCCTGGGTAAATGAGTGCTTCTTGGATCTCGATGATGTGACCGGAGGTGACATTTTCACGGCGGCCGATTACTTTGACGACTTTGCTACCGTTCGCCGCAAAAGAACGATCGGCGTCGACTATGGGCGGCTCGGTTCCTTCTGGAGCGGCTTTGATGCCTCTGCGCAGATCACAAGCGTGTCCGCCGGGGACTTCAGCCGCAAGTCTGGATTTCCGGATGCACCCTTGGATGCAGCCGACTTTGAGCCGCCCGAGGTCCTCGACCGCATGCTGGGCATGTATCTGACCTTCGAGCCGCCCGGCACCGAGTGGTGGAAGCACTGCTGGAACGCGGCACACAAGCAGCGGTTCGTTCTGCTTGCTCAGCGTGATGTGTTCAAGGCATCACCCCTATCCATGCCAACAGCAGCAGCCTTCGGCATAAAGGCCCCGCACCTTCTGCGAACAGCATTCTCCTCATCGCCCACACCACCTCATGCCTTGACTGCGACTGGCGTCGTCGCGGCCGCGGCCATGTACTTCTGGGAGCACCTGACTGTAGCCCAGCGCTTTGCGATCGTCAATGTCTGTGTCAAGACGCCCGTCAAGTCTGTGAGCACCCTAGCGCCGGTGGCCCTGTTCGAGTCAACAGCGGGCACACTGGGTGCCCAGACCACGTTGATGAACTTCTTGGCCTCGAACGTCATCTACAACGACGAGACCCCAGAAGCCATTCTGAAAGCGGTCGGCTTTGCCGCAGTCGTTGTGCTGGTGGCCAATTTTGACACTGCGACTCCACAGTCAAATCTGTGGCAATGTCATGCCCCACTTGCTACTCTGTTGCTCAACCGCGACATAAAGAGCGCCGACGTGACAGCGGCCGCTGATGCTGTGGCGATCTTGGATCCAGACTTGGAAACAAAATTAAGGGCTGCTGCGACGTTAGACCAAGTGGGCATCCGCGCAGCGCTCAACGAATACCTTACGCTGCAAATCGGTGATGAAAGGTACGGCCTCTCCGTCCCGCACCTCAACACCAAGTGGATCGACTTGTTGTTCCAAGAGTACGTCCAGCACGTGCTCTTCACTCGCATGTCCGATGCTGATTATTCTGCGATGCTGACGACGTCGCGGACTGTGTTGGAGGTGTTTCGGCGCACCAGCACACAATATTTGTCACAGCCAGTCATGGACATTCCTGCGCAACGTGATGACGTTCGCCTTCTCGCTACTGGTGACGATGGTGCACTGGCCGCGTTTTTGAAGTTCGACATTACAGCAAAGTTTGTTGCCAGTGCCACCGCCACTGCTGTGTCACATGTTGTCGCAGGATTTCATGCCAAGCAGGTCCGGACGGTGCAGGACCTGGCAAGCACATTTTCGGCTGCGAATCGCGACATTGTTTTGCGCGACAACGCTAACGCTGACACTCTCGCCGCATTCGACGCTGTCGCACGCGCAACAGCGTTACCCGACGGCTCGCTGTGGACGCTTATTGGAGCTTATGAACCCACATTTGAGGCAATCGTCGACGGGTACCAGAAGCGATTCGATGACGCACAGAAAGCAAACGCGGCGACCGACGCTGGTTTTGCCTCTAAAATGCTTGGTTGGGTCTGGAATTGGTTCAGTACCAAGCCTCCGACGGCCACAGAACTCCAAGCTGCCGTGGATGCCGGTGCCAAGATTGCACGCGATGCGGAAGCCGAGAAGAAAAAGGCGACGGACGCTGCGACTGCAGCGCAAGCCGCGCTTACGGTCTCCCAGGCACTGAACACCGCGCCCGCCTCTCTTGCAGAAGCGCAAATCGCCTCGAGCACGGCCAATGCACAGCATGCCGCCGCTACAACGGCTCAGGCCACGGCAACTGCGGCCCTCGGCGTGATTGATAGCCTGGTGACGAAACTCGCGGCGCTGCAAACGAAAACCCCGACTGCTGTGTTGTCCGGTTCCACCACCGCCGTCGCGGCTGCGCGTGCCTCGGCGCAAACAGCGGTCACTCTGGCGACCACCAGCGCGACAACTGTCGGGACCATCAAGGCCGCGCTCGCTGCACACTTGACCAGCAAGATGAACATTGCGTCACAAGCGGAAAGAGATGCCGCGCTGTTAGCCGCTAATGCCGCTGCCGTGGCCACTGCTGAGCAAATCGTCGACAAGATGAGAGCCGAGCGCCAAAAGGCGTCGGACGCAGCGGCTGCAGCGACAAACGCACTTACAATCTCCGCGGCACTGAACCGCGCATTCGCCACTCCTGCAGAAGTGCAAACCGCTTTGGATACAGCCAATACGCAGCATGCCGCCGCTGAAGCGCTTCTTGTCACGGCAAACGCGGCTCTTGCTGAGTTCGAAAATCTAGCGACGGAACTCGGGAATCTGAAAGCGGCCAACCCGACTGCTGCGTTTACCAGTAGCACCAACGCTACCCCAGCGCGGCGTACCGCGACGCAAGAATTTGTCAAAAAGACGGCCGATAGCGTGAGCGCCATTGCGGACATCAAGACCGCGCTCGCCGCAGCCTTGGTCGCCACGCAGACTAGTGCGACAAACGCAGCCACGGATGCAGCCACATTGGCTGCCATCGGAGCTATTGCCACCGCCGCGACCCGAAAAGTCGCAGACAGTTTGGCTGCGTTGGTTGGCGAGAACTTCGCCATGGTCGAAACGCTCGCCGCTGCCCTCGTCACGGAAAGGGAAAGCGCCGTTACGCAAATTACTACTTTGAGCGATCCAACTTCAGCGACCCCGTTTTTGCAAACAATCAAAGACGCCGCCGCCCTTGCAGCCTTGTACGAGATTACTTCACATGCGATCCGCCACCAAAAAACGGCAGAAGGGGCGCGCGACAAAGCCTTGGCATCGACCGCGACTGTCGCTGTCGCACAAAATGCAGCAGCGCTCATCGCTCTGGAGGTCGTGGAGATTGAAAACAACATCAACCGTCTGCCAAAAACCGGTTACGCGCAGCGCCAGATCACAGTGGATGCTTTGCAGGCCACCAAGAATGCACAGGGTGTGGTTAATGCCCGCGTCACTGTATTGCAGGCGGCAGCGGCGGCAGCGGCATCTACTAGCGGGGGTGCGCCACCGGCAGCCGAGTCTTCGATCCCTGACTATCTGGTGCAACATGGTCAATGCTTCAACGCTCCTGCGAAAAAGACTCTCTACCTCAGCCTCCTCGGACAGCAACTGGCAGACCAGGCTCTGCAGTATGATCCAACCACCATGACAAGCACCACGATTCAAAGTGATGCGGGTGACTGGAGGAAAACCACCTATCTGCGCCTGCTCACTGATGCCGAGCTTGTGGCCTTCAATTCCTACAAAGTCGGTGCTAATTTGGCGCATCAAGACGCGCCGACTGTCGTAGCGATTTACATTCGCTACAATGCCAAGATCTTTGAAAAGTCGGGTGGCAATTTTAACAAAGCTGACATCGCTGAGTGCATCCAGTTCTTGAACTCTGATCTCACACCAATCACCGAAACTACACCCCGAAAGAACAAAGATTCCCTTTGGCGGATTATGTTTGGCTACGCAGAGTTGCTCCAAGGCAAGCTCAAATTGGCCAATTTGCAAGGCGCGTCGCCCAAATGGCACGGAACTGTGGTCAATGTGTACACGAGCGCCCGCGCGACCCTCCCCCCTTCCTATGTTGCATGGGCTTTTAAGTTTGTAGAGTAGCCTATTATTAGTTTCTGTCTCTTTACGTGGGCGTCTATTAAAGGTTTAGTTTTTGTAAAGCGTGCGCCGACTGAGTCATGTCCGATGTCGAAGAAAATGTAGACTTGCTGCCGTCGGCAAAGGTGCGCGCAGCTGCTTTGTTGCGCCGTGCGCCTTTGCTTGTCGGCGAAGTTGTCAGTGATAGCACAATAGACGCCGTGCCTGACAAAGGTCTGTTGTTCAGTGGCACAGATTCGGAGCTTACGCGCGCCTTGCGTACAGAAGTCGCTGACTCTGTGTCCATGCCATATCACGTATTTGACGTGTTTGTGCGCAAATATGATGGATACATCCGTGTCGTCTACTCGTTGTTTGACAGTAATCAGACTGCGGGGTATCGTGCATACAGTTGCTCCGGATACCCAAATTCAGTCGGACAAGACGGCTTTCGAGCCCAACTTGTCGCCCTGTTCTCCGACATTTGTAGCAACCTGCACGCGACCGTTGAGACTCTCAAGGCCATTGGTCTGAAATGGGACGACAAGCCGCGCTACATGCTGTGTCCCGACTCCGACTACCCATCCTTCTTTCAGATCTGCCGCAAGGCATCCGCGTCAGCCGCGGGTCTCGACCAGAACCTTGTGCAGCTGCCGACTGATGTGGGTTTGACGGGCATGGCTGGCGATGATGGATACTCGAACATCAAACTGGTCCTCAACGTGCGCGCCGAGGAGCTGCCCGCGCTCGCCCACTTGTTCCTCTACAACAAGTGCGTCGCGCTGGGCCTGCGCTCGCATGGCACCTTGTACGCCGACAGTAGCACTGCAGTGACAATCCCGACACTCGAACTGGACGAGGACGGCGAGATCGGCAAAGAGGATCAGCAGAAGTACGATGCGGCCATCAAGGCTCACGTGGATACCTGGGCACCCCTTGACATGGATGTCGCCATCGCTGCCGGCTACGCTGATGCCGACCTGAAAGACGCAGCCGAACACGTGCATCTCAACGGCGCCCGTGTGTACGACCAGCGCTACACCCTTGGCATCTTCAAGGCCACGGCACCTCCTTCCTCTTCGTCCGCTTAGCCAAGCTGCGCTGGGAGATAAGTTTTTTATTATTACTATGTAGGGTGGTAGTAGTAGTAGTTGAAATAAATAAAAGTCAATCGGGCTAAAGCCAGTGGCACCGTGTCTTCAAGAATTCACGGGCAGCATAGAGATTGACAATCAAACTCATAAAAAGATCATCGTTGTTCTCCATGTTGTTCTTGGTGAAGCGCTTGGCAGTGATGTCCCACTTCTGGCCTTTGGTTATATCGTAGCCCTTGGGCACACGGCGGGCGCGGGCCAACTGGATACGGAACTCCTCTTCGTCGCCAAAGAACTTGGCATCAATAAAGATCTGCTTCATGTTGAAGTGCTTGCGCAGCATGTTGGAGCCATGTTGCTTGGTCGGCTTGGTGGTGAAGAATCCCAGCCCGCCGTGCTTGTTGCCCTTGAAGCAAAAGTGTGCCCGATGGCCCCACGACTTGGTGAACTCCTTAGCCAATGCGTCGGCCATGTGGATATCCTTGTTGGTCTCAATGGTGATGTAGAACTGGCAGTCCTTCAGCAGCTTGGTCTCGCACGCCTTGTTCAGGCGCTTGATGAACTGCTCCCGCGTCATGTCACAGGTGTGTTGCGTGTCGGCCTCCTTGCCCCGCTCCAGCTTCAACGTGATGGCTGCCAGGATCTGCCAGTCAGTCAGGCATCAGCAACAACGTGTCATTTTTTTACACACGCCACCCCCACCCCACCACCCCCATCTATGCACGCAATACTCAAGGCCATTATTCATGGCAAGCAATGGTACAAAGAATTGGTGGATGTGTTCCTACCCCGTCTACGGCAGGATGACATTGGCGACGAGCGGCCCCTTGCCGAGATTCGCACAGCCAACAACAAATACAAGCGCATGTTCTATGTGCTACTCATGCTCTTCATCTACAACCCGCCGGTGCGCTACCGCAAGACCGACCGCCGCATGTACTATCTCATGCACCAAGGCCTATCCACCCTGGAGACATGCTATTTCCCGTGGTGTGAGCAATCGCTTGTCATGCGGCGACTGTGGGAACTCATGGAGGAATTCAATTCTCACCATCAGCGCTTTTGTGACCCGGTTGAAGTAGATCGCGCTCACGGCATTCTCTGAGCCCTCGTCCGCGCCGCCGTTGGGGTCAAACCCGATGAAGATCATCTCCTCCAGCACGCCACACGCAGGCGTCAGCTTGTAACTCTCGCGATCGCACAAGTCCTCGACGTCCCTAAGATTAAAGAGCCGCATCTCCGTCCGTCGCGCCTGGCCCCTACACTCAGAGTCGTACATGCGCTTGGGCATGAGCACCTTGAGCCGTCTAAGGCTTGTATTGGTTTTCCACGCCGCCTTATTACAAAACAAGTGTGTGCATTCCTCTCCCGTCGCGTCGCACTTGGCGCACACGGAGCCCAGATTGAGGACCTCGAAGAGCGTCTCGTGGGGTGGGTCCGGTGACACGGATTGGAGCAATTGCATAAACGGATTCTCGGCAGGACCTGGCGAAGACATGACGAGCACGGACCGTGTTGGCACGATCATCTGGATGAGGCCATTGATGAACACGACCTCCTCGTCCATGTACGCGAACTCGTCCATGACGATGATCTTGGCGGAGAACCCTCGGACGCCATCCCTGCAAAGCACTTGTTAGCTTACTGACAACTCGGGCATGTGATGTATATGATGTGACGTGACGTGATGTGACGCAGTAACATTTTGTATTTTGATGATCCGGGCATCTTTAATAACAACGTCCAAAAAATCGCTCCCGGGCTAGCATTGAATAAAACTACAAAGAGAGAGAGAGAGAGAGAGAGAGAGAGAGAGAGAAAAAGAGAAAGAAAGAAAAGATGCAATGGCTCGGTGTGTCAAGAGGGGCCTGTGTTGATGGGTAGAGGATAAGATGACGGCGCCGGTTGTCCGCGGAAGCGCAAAGAGGCTTGCGACTCGCTCTCCTGGACGACCACCTGTTGTTGAAACTGGCGCTGGAACCGTTGTTGTTCCACAGCTCGCTGTGCTTGCTTGGCCTCTTCTTCTTGCTTGGCGCGCACGTATTCCAAGTGTGCCTCCTTCTTAGCGGCCAGAATGCGTCTGTATGAAAACGCACCCCACATTTGAAACAGGTAGAAGAACGTGTACAAAAAGATCATCAAGTACTGTGCCGCGACAATCCACCCGGCATATGATCCGTCACTGATGAGTGCTGGACAGACTCCGGTAAAATAGTCACTGACATCCACGTCCACAATCAGTTGCTGGCACACACTGACTTGATCAATGAGGATGAAATTCTTGTCAATTGAATTCTGACAGTTCGTAACTTGCTGAAAATCGTCCGTCGAGAACTGGGCGCACACCGCACACTCTTTGGAAAGCAGCGACACAAGAACGACGCCAAAGTAGACCCCGACAGCACTGGATACCATCAGCGAAGCCGACGGGCCAAGCGACATAGCCGTATCATCGACCTGATACAGCGCGGTTGCCAGCAAGTGGAACTGCCAGACGACCATGTAGCTGTTGTTCCTGTAGACAGCCCATGTTGGAAAGATTTGGCCAAAGACGATAATCAGACACGTTGGTATAACCATGCCATAGTTAGAGTAGAGAAGCGCGAGACGGTAGCGCGCCATGTTGTCGTCGCTAAACCCGAGCCATCTTCCAATGACGGACCCCATTGCTGCTGCTGGCGGTGTACATGTAGTTTGTCGGATTACTTAACTACTATATACTTCATGGCGTGCCGGGGACAAGACGGCAAGTACTTGGCCTCGCCCGTAGCCTGGTCGACCACAAGCTGCATGGCGTGATCTGTGCCGTTGAGGCGCTTGCCGTCGGCATAGCAGTGGAACTTCTGGGCTGTCTTCTCGATCGCGCACTTGGGGCACAGCGTCGAGATCAAGGGGCAGCGCTCGCGTGCCGTGGGGTGGTTGCATTTGGGGCAGACCACGATGCCCACCTTGTCCGTTTGACACCAATAAATGTCGTGCAGCTGGACGTACTCCAACTTCACCGTCTCGCAGTCAGGGCAGTAGATGGGGTCGCCCGGTTTGCTGTAGGGGTCCATCGGGATCTTGATGGTGGGGTGAGCACGCGGCGGATTGACCACGGCAGCCGACATGCCGTGACACAGCTTACAGATGTAGGTGTTGCAGTAGCCCGTTGGCAACATGCATCGGTCGAAGCAAAGCGCGTCGTCCAGATTGATCGGAGCAGCCTGCTGTGGATGACCGGCGGTCAGACACGCCGGCTCCGGCAAGTGCGCACACTTTCGCAGGAGCGTGTTGCCGCGATAGATGGCACTTTGAACAAAGTCGTCCCAGGTGACGCCCGGTGGCGCCGTAAAGGGGTACATGGGCATGAGGGCCGCGATGTATTCCGCAAACACGTAGTCGGCGTGGGTGTCCAGCAGCTGAGAGGCCGATTGCATGGCCTTGATGCGCTCGCTCAGAGTCGTCAGGTGGTCGGGCGTGGGGAACGTTGCATGCATGTAGTTGCCCAAGACGGATGCAATGGCGCAGAGCTGTGCTAGGCCAAGACACTCGGGGCTCTTTGCACGACTCCCCACGGCGTTCTTGCGGGAACGGAGCAGCCGAACGCATCTCGACAACAGCACGTGGATCTTGTTCTTGTCGTCGGGTTGCAGCACGTTGAGATCGGTCACGCGGTCCGGCAAATACAACTGTGACGGCGGTTTGACTTGATCCGGCTGCAACGATGCATCGTCGAACACATTGGCGGCAGCAGCAGCGCCAGCGGCAGCGGCGGCACAGAAGAGTGGGACGTGGGAGTCAATCCAGACACCCCACCAATACTGATTGATGTTGAGCTGCTTTGTGCGGCACTTGCGCAGCTCCGTCGTCGCATAGTCTGTGCGCTTCAGCAGATGTTCCAGTGAAGTGACTTTGTCGAACAAGTACTCTGGCGCGTCTGGCGGTGCGAGGATGCGAATGGCCTCAGCGGCATACAGCGGCGGTGCGTTTGGAGCGCGAATGGTGATCACATGCCGTCCCTGCACAAAAGAGTGAACACACGCACGCACACAGTTCACGGGATAATTTATTGTGGACTTACCGATTCATCTAGCATGGCTACGATGCTGTGCACGGGGATCATTGGAAAGGGTGCAACGATGCCGTTGGGGATGCCGTTCTTGTCGTGTCCTTGACACAGCAGATGCTTCGGATCCCACTCGGCGGGGTCAGCGGCAAATTTTTGAATGGTCTGGCCGTTGCCGTGGAGAAAGAAGTGGGCCCGTGCCGACGCATAATAGGGGCTGGTGGCATTGCGCACCGTGTCCATCATGCACAGCACACATAAGCGCGCGTGTGTAGCAGTGGATCGCCCGGCGGCCTCTTCTGCCAGTGTTGCTGCCTCGCGCAACGGCTTGCCAAAGCTAAGCCGATACCCCAGACACCCTTGCAGCGGGAACTCCGCCGTTGGAGCCCCGCTGCCGCACGCACGCCAAGGGCCACTTGGATTGTGGAATTGCATCAGATTGCCGACAATATGTTTGCGTGGCCACACCTCCAACGGTCTTGCTGGCAGGACCGGGAAGCGGGCCTGCATGCATAGCTGGGTGAAGCCCTTGAGAACTGACGGCGCCTGCTTGTTTTTCTTTTTCTTCTTGGGCGGATCTGGGTCGTCCGTCTGGGTCGGCCCCGAGTAGGGCGTTGCTTTCTTTAGTGGTTTTTTTCGTTTTTTCGTTGTAGCGGCGGCCGTCGTCGTCGTCGTCGTCGTCGTCGGCTGCTGCCGTGACGGTGGTGGCAGCGGCTGCGACGGCGGCTTTGGCTTTGGCTTGGCGGCGCTGACGGCGATAGAGGCTGCGGCGGAGACTGTTGTCGCTGGTCCTTTTATGAGTGGCTTTGGCATGCCGCCGCTTGACTTGAAAAATGACCGGGTTGCCCGATTTTGTGAACAACTCCCAAACCAGTGAGACCTTCTTGGCGCCATGACGATACAATGTATAGATGTGGGAAAACAGCATGCTCTCCGACGTATAGACCCGCTTCCTGTTTTCAGAGACCCAAAATTGGCAGGCCTCTATTTTGTAGGTCCAGCGAAACAGCCCTACTGGGCGATGCGACGACGTTTCGGTGTAGTAGGCGAGGGGAAGGAAGAGAGCCATCAACTTGGTAGAGTACGACGGCTCCAAGTTACCTTCCGCCATGATCATGACATAGAGGTGTTGCGTCTGCCATGGCTCGATTGCAGAAGTGGGTTTATTTTCTCTATAAAGCAATCGACGTGACATCCCTCCTGTTGTCCTGAGAAAAAAAAAATGACGGACCATCAGGGTGTGGGCTTGGTGTTGGATCGGTTTGAATTTCCCACCCCTATGCCCAAGGGCACTGATTTCAAAAATGTTTGTGTGATGCGTTGTTCTACTACAGGGAAGGAGTACGTGGGAAAAATATGTCGTCCCAGGAAGAGCTCTCAAGCACGTCAAGAATTGGAATATTATCGCACGCTGAATGCCTTTGTTCGTCGTCATACTGTTGCTAGTCTACCCGAGAGTCTCCTGCTGCCTGTCTCCGTTGTGGCCTATCACTCCAAGATGATTGTGATGTTGCCCAAGTGTGTCTCTGATTTGCATACTGCTGCTATGCTGGCAACAACAGCGAGACAGTCGCCTGTACCCGCAATGCGAAACGTGGCCCATGATGTCTTGAGTGCTATGGTCTTTTTGGAGCAACGACTCGGCCTGGTGCACCGCGACATCAAGCCCGAGAATATTCTGCTGGATGCTTTTGGCCGGGCTATTCTGACCGATTTTGGCTTCGTTGCCCCTGTTGTGGAGGCTGGGTGCCGTGCATACGTTCACGACGGACGCAATGCCATGGGCGACATCGTGCTACCAGCCTACGGCAATGCACGAATTACCTTTGGGACCCTCGACTATGCAAGCACAGATGCACACAACGTTGGTCTGCATTATGCGCGCTCCGAGCTGTGCTCGCTTGCTTACAGCATTCTAGCTGTGGAGAGCTACATGACAAGTAGGCGCGCGCTCCCGTGGGCATCTGGCAGCTCGCGAGGCGTCGATCACGCTTTGAAGAAGCGCATGTTCAACACATGGGACAACGTTGGCAACGCTCTGGCCGAAGGCACTGCGTCGACACTAGCGCATGCATTGGGCTCATCCATGCGCCTAACGCCGGCGGAGATATCACAGTCCTACGGCCTCCGTCTCTACGCGTATGCACTGAGGATGTCTATATGGACACCCCTCCAGTCTGTCAGTTTGCCCCCGGCCTGAGGCGGCTGAGTGTATATTTTGATTAAAATACGGTTCATTTTTCCATCGATTGAACTCGTTGATGGGCCATGTGTCACTCCGTCTGTATTGGGGCCGAGATGGTCTATGTACAAGATGAATTCCAGCCCGACGTCTATCGGCGGATTGCGCGCACGCCTGACATGCAACACCTCAAATGCGACTGCCCTACGTTTTCACGAGAGCATACAGCATGCATGCATATCGCGGCCGCTCAGACGTTCGTCAAGGCCGTTAAGCTTGCTCCGAAATGTCTTGTGTGCAATAAGCGCCTCTCGCTGATGGCGGGCTACAAAGTCGAACCAGGGACCTACAAATCACCTTGGCGGATTGTGACCAACAGCAGCGCGTGCAAGCATCTTGTGCATGTGAGCTGCCAGATTCGCTGCGAGAAAGCCTCGGGCAAATGTTTTGTGTGCCCCTGTGGCGCGCGCGCCCGACAGCCTACCATGCACATGTTTGCTGTGAAGAAGAAGAAGGAGGAAAAGCTGGAGAAGAAGAAGAAAAAAAAGAAGAAAAAAGTTGCTTTGCCGTCTCCGCAACTTTAATTGTAACTGTAGAGGATTGAAGTATTGCATTGCAGTTGACCGGTTTGTTGAATAAATTGTGACCATTAGTCTATTTTCGCACAGACAGTTTCTCCGC